>Ga0157363_1004832_pt1 | contig 12507 bp, 8 predicted proteins | sample AttsexASBM1_FD_111477 | JGI IMG/M metagenome (GOLD analysis project Ga0157363, IMG submission 111477) | Fungus gardens microbial communities from leaf cutter ant in Ribeirão Preto, State of São Paulo, Brazil - Atta sexdens ASBM1 | ecosystem: Host-associated > Fungi > Mycelium > Unclassified ...
AGCCTCGATAAATTGGCATCTCTGTGATAAAGAAAATCTAAAAATTACACAGTCAGAATTTTACAAACTTAGCGCGGAGGATTTTGATCTTCTCTAAAGGCGTCTTTCCATACAAGTACGTTGACTGCGTCGAAAAGTTAGAGGACACGCGCTTACCATCGTGTGAATCATTTTTCAGTTCGTTGACGGGCGACACCATATCCGAGAGCGATTACGCTCATGCCGCGAACGGCGTGATTCTCTATTCGAGAATATCAATCTATTTACTTAGCGAGTGATCTGTACTTGAAAACTGATGTCTTGTTATTAACCGACATTTTCGAAAATTTCGACGAAGTTCGACAAGTTATGTTGCAAATTACAATCTCGATCTCGCATTACATCTTGTCCGATATCACGTAAGAAGCCGTGCTGAAACATATGCGCATAAAATTTGAGTTGTTTACCGACATCAATATGGTTTTATTCATCGAGCGCGGTGGTGGCCTCAGTTCAAAGTTCAAACAGATACGCACAGGCTAATAACAAATACGACTCATCGAAACCATCGTCGTATCTTATATATTATGACGTGAATAATCTGTACAGATGGGCGATGTGTCAACCGCTGTCATACACCAAATTCTTGGGTATGACAGCGGTTGACATATCGCCCATGATCGACACCAACGGTGCGATTACGTATTTGTATCCTCTGTTGCAATAATCCCCTGCAAATGATGCTTGTGTTTGTACATGTTCGTCGCCAGCAGTATGCTCTTGTACTTTTGCATATCGTCTTCTGTAGAGGAGATCGTCGAGAATTCTCTTGAAAATCAACTAAAAACCGGATATATCATCGTACCATCGATAATTATGATGTCCGTGTCATCCACGCCGAAATGTTTATTGCCCAGCATCAGTCCATCCTTGTGTAGGTAAACGTTGTACATATCATCTATACACTGTAAAAACAAATGTGTTACTTTAATATATTTTACGTGCGTAATCACTGTAGTTACTTTGTGCATGTCTATAGGTGTGTAGACGTGCAACACACAAGGAAGTGTGTAGATTTGCAATAAATATGTAAAATAACACACAAAAAGTGGGGAATTTTATATTCGGCAATCATAATTTGGCAATACGTAGGATCATGGCCATACGAATTGCTAAATTATTATTGGCGAATATAAAATCTGATTCTTCAATATTGAAGAGATTATAGAGCATTATAAATATTTTATCTTTTTCGCAATAACAATGCTTAATAAAATGACATGTACTAAACGATTAATAAACTAAATGATTAATAAAATTTTCATTAATAATTTGAGAAGAGTGCAAAAGAATTTCCTTTTGAATCTTTACTTTGCAAAGAATGCGGGATATATTTCTTATATGCATATAATAACGCGTCAATAAATACGAATAATATTTTATATATTATTTATTGTTATTTATTGTTATATTATATTATATTATACAAAATTATTATATTGTATATTGTTATACGTAAAATATTACACATTAATATAACATAACATAGTATAATATAAAATATATATTCTTTAAAGCTAATTTTCTTTGGATGTAGGAATAATACATGTATACGTATTTTAAACTCATATAATTATTTCAATAATACTAAAATTTAACATTTAAGATTCCTGAGCACCATAATATTGGTCGCATTCAACAGACTCAATTGTTGTGGAACGGATATGTAAAAGCTCATTGTTATTATTGGATGATACAGAAGAATACACCAATAGCGAGCGTTCGGATCCGCTCTTGAGTTGAGTCTGCTAAACATGATCACTGAATCGTGATGTCAAAAGTGAGAAATGAGACGTTAATTTTTATTATGCGCTATATGTAAAAAAAACAATTTTGATAAAACGAAATGATAAAATCGCTTTAAAATAATTATGAAAATAGACGAAAGCTATTCTTATCCCTCTGAAAAATAATCATAAAGGTGGTAAAAACCACATGAAGTGCGTTTACTGAATGCGCATACGTCTATTTTCACTTTCACGTACTTCTCACGATTATTTATTAACTATCAGGGGGTAAGGACAACTTTCGATCATCTTTACAACTGTTTTAAAGCGATATCATCATTTCGTTTTATCCAAACTATCTTTTTTTACAAATGGCACGTAATAAACATTAACGTGTTATTTCTCGCTTCTCGGGGGGAGGTCACAATTCAATATGGCTGTGACAATATGAGGTGACTACTCAGGAACTTTAATCGCCAGATATGAATTTCTAATATTAAATTAAAATGTTCATATTTTTTCGAAATAAACATAAATATTAGCTTTGTTTTGTATTCTCAATAAAATCTCAAATAAAAATGCTTTCAGTAATGCGTATATTATCTTTCCATCTGTATGTATGCGTATGTACACATACTTACGTATATACTATTCTTAAGGCTGAATATGATTGCGATTCCTGATGAATTTTTCTATAGCTGCATTTTCTTTTATTATTGTTCCTAGCACTTCATGGTCAATGTATTCCATTGTATTTTTGTATGCATTGAGATAGTTTGTATCCCAAACATAATATAAAGCCAATAAACAAGCCATTGATTTGGAAACAGATGACTCAACAATTTTCATTCTAACCTTATCTGCGACAACATAGACGACAACATAGAATAATAGTAGTCAATTCCAAGTGAGTCAATTATCTTAATAGATTTCGCAATATATAATAATAAATTATTGACTTATTATTGATTTGATGATTAAGAATTTCACGTATTTTATATTCGATCAAATACTGCTTAGACCAATGCTTCTACTTCATAACACGTGCAATCACTTTGATTCTTATTAGAGACTTAATAATTTTTTGAATATTTTAGATCTTAATTTATATTTTGTTATATATATTTTTTACATATTTTAATTTATTGCTAAGAAAATTTATAACCGACTTTTTGTTATAACATTGAAAATGATCCAATCGGGTACGAAATATTTATTTTGTGTATGATTTAACTATTTATATTAAAAGTATTCGTTTTAGGCTCTCTTTTGTAATCTTATGTAATTTTTATATTAATTAATAAAAATACATACCTTTTTCATATGAAACAAAGGAGTATTTTTCCTAAATTTCTTGTTTGTCACAGATTCATAGAATCTAACAAGGGAACTGTCCGGAACTTTTACAACTGTCCGGAACCGATTTGATTCTCCATGAAATATGTTGTAAAAGTTATACGGTTTCAAGAGTACTTTAAAGTTATAAAGAAAAAAAATTTTCGAAAAGTAATAATTTTTGACAGAGAATTAAAGTTATCATTACTTGAGGATTGAAACAAGAAGATCAATAAGAATATCCTTGAAGAAAAATTAAAATTATTATTAATTGAATTGGATACTTAGGTTTTATTTGAGAAGCTCGTATGCTTAGCGTCTTTTTTTACCTTTTTTGAAAAGATAAGTTTGTATCACGCATTTTGTGATGAACGTCTTTATAAATTTGCCTTATAATTGACTTCAAGAAATAAATTTTGAGTTAAATATAACTTAAAGAAATTTAACTAATATTTAACTTATAGAAATTTCTCTTTTGTTTCGAAAGATATTATTCTGTTTCTGCGGAAACATGTATTTTTAATTTTGTATAATTTTTTATAACCCTTCGCATTCTAATTCTAATTTGTAAATGTAGCGAAAAAAAAATTTTAAACTTAAAAAAATTACGGATGATGGGGATATTTTGTTAAATAAAAAGAATAAAAAAATTTGTTTTTCTTTAACTTTAAAGTACTCTTGAAATCGTACAACTTTTGTTTAAAAATTTTTTTTTTATCTTTTATACTTTCGACGATATTCGACTTGAAAAAAATATCGTTTTTTTTTCAAAAAGGTGTTTCACTTCTTAAACATAAGCATTAGCGCACGTATAAAAACATACATGTCTCTTAGATTTTTATGTTTTATAATTTCATGGAAAATACATATTTCATGGAAAATCAAATCGGTTCTGATAGTTGTAAAATTTCCCGTGTCAGTAGAGTATAAGCTCCAAGTATAAGCAAAGTTCTCACATAAAAATTTAATATAGTGATGCCAGAAAAAAACTGTAGTTGACAGATCTAGTATGGGAGCATAAACATAGTGTATCTGATCTCATAGAGAAAGACATATGCATACACAGTGCCATTTTTATCTAATTTTAAAAACCTACTATGCAATGATGAGATGAAATTCTGTATCGATAACTCTAGATTGAAGAAGAACGATGTATAATATATAGAACTGTCTTGGATGGCTCTTTCTATTAGAATATTAATAATAATTTTTTCCGAAGAAACAGAAATGCTATTGCGATCATTTTGTTCTATGATCTTGAGATGGTAAATCCTCTCGAAGCAAACATCAAAAAACATAAAGTCACAATATTTTATTGAACTTTGGCAAATATTTACTCAAAAGTCTACATTGAAAAATGTTAACTTGTTCAATAGTAAAGCAATATATTAAAACAATATGGAGTAAGTAAAATCTTAGAATTCTTCATAACAGATAAAAATATTATAAAATGAAGGAATCATAGTAAATATGAGAGGAGTAGAGAAAGTCTATAAAGGGTCTAGTATTATTATTTGTAACTGGAGATATTCCTGCTTCAGCACTTATGAATGATTTCAAAGAATCAGTATCAGTCTACCGCCCCTGTCGTACATACATGACAACACAAAATAAGTGGAGGAATTCTTTCTCAAGTGAAAACTTTCTGAGAGAGAAAGAGAGCCATCAAGAAGGAACATATACGTGCTGTCACATCTCAATAAATAGAGCATTTTGAGAAGATATGGAGTTACAAATAAGAGTGCGTTAATATAATAGATACCTTAGAATTTGATTACGAAATGTAAATCACAGGAATGCATGTTTTGGCTGAAAAAGTTTGATGCTATCAAAAAAAGAATATTTACCATTGATAATCTCAATTCAAAAATGAAGAATTTCAATTTTGAGCAGAGATGCACCTGTATCTCTATTAGAAATGCAAGTTTTCATTAGAGGGCTATCTTGATAATGATTTCCGACAGAGCTCTTCTCAAATTATTGTTTTAGCTCACACTCTGCCATTTTTGATACATGAGTAGATTGTATAATATAAAAACAATAACAATGATGAAGTTCATGTATAAATATTGATGAGACACAAGATATTGAAGCTATTGAAAATAGGATGCACTGCTTTGTAAGACTCTTTAAGACAAATTATAAATATATGCTTTTCATATGAAATTAGTGATGAATGTGGAGATTTGTTAGGTCGAATAATTGAAGTTCATCATGCACAATTTAATTTAGTCTTTACTCTAGAAATTTACATAACTCCTAGTAAAAGTACATAACTCCTAAATTTCACTTTTTAATTCATGTTGTATATTAAACAATTGGACCACTGCGTCAACAGATGTGCTACAGATTTGAAGCTAAACATGCCTACTTTAAATCATTAGTGTCAGTAGTACGTAACTTCAAAAATATTCTTTTTACATTAGCGTATAGAGCACTTCAGTGTTCAAGGCTAGTTATTTTTTCAGGCACACCTTCAAACAAATATTTATTTTACGAGGGTGACAAAATATTCTCTGGTTCGGTGCTTCTTCAAAATCTTCCCAATGCATGTGTTTTCTACAAGTATATTTTGAAGACTAAAAGACGTACATGTCAGATAATGCGAATTTTAGAACTCTTAAAATTCATGAAACAATGTATAGATCCAAATGCACTATTTTGTTAGAATGCAATGATAATCTTTCTCAATTTGAAATCAAAGAAATATTTGTTCTTAGCAATCGTAAATTTCTTTTTTTTTTAGTTCTTAGAACTGACACATATGATTACGAACTAAATGCATATCATATGATTAACCATGTATCCTCTATGTATGATATATTAGAAATTAACGAATTAATTTTCCCACACTCATTGTTATGCTTCTCAATTATGCATAAAAAATACATTGTTTTGTTTTAAACAATAGTCGAACAGAATTTTATGGTTGAGAATATCATATATTGTGTGAATATCGTACATTGTACTTCTCTTTTTTTTATGCACATGATTCACAAACATTACGTAACTGCTGTGGAGTGGATCCGTGAGCACTCGCTGCTATTGGATGATCTAGAAGAATACATCAATAGCAGCGAGTATCGCTCACGAATCCGCTCCACAACAATTGAGTCTGCTGAACGCGACCATTGTGTGCTAATGTGATGCTTAATTGTTTCAATTTTATTCAAAATAAAATGTGTATTATAACCTGTAATTCTTTTTTTAAATTCTACTATTTGTCCACACTTATATAATATGTAACAATGTCATCCGACAGAAGCGTGATTCTGCAGAAAGCCGGTTGGGACGCACAGATTATTGCGGCTAGATACTTTAATTTCTGTGTAACGCTCTATGTATTGTTGGGATTTTGCGAAGAACAAATGTGTAGTGATCATGAATTGATTTTGATACGAGCGCGCAACGACAATAATTGTTTGAGGAGAAATCCAGCAGTAGAGCCAACGAATTATTCAAAGGCGAATACAATGGCGAATGCCGCACGTGTTATTGAGCGAGATAAATAAGCTGTCGATGCCGCACGCTTTGAAGAACAGACAATATCTGAGCATGACTTTTCGCTCGTAGGATCTGTACGAGTTTCCGCTGTTGTATAACCAAGTATTCGTCGGCCATCAAGATGGCTACTCAATTCAAAAAGCCGTGCTACATCATCGCTATACAAACAAGCCGAAAAAACGTCCGAGGACAGTAAGTCGACGACTGCAAAGTAACCAATGCGAAATTCTATCTGAACTCGGAATGTTATCCATACGATGATTTGAATCTGGATTTTGATAAAAACAAATATGCGATTTTATACGACTTGTACGCGTGTTTCTGCAAAGACTACTACTACGGATACGGAGTATCTCGAGTCAAGTCTCACCTCTATGACTTTTGTACGTAATGGCCCGTTCGTGATCATCGATTGCTCTCAACAAAACCATTCAGTCAAATGTGACCGTGCGATTAGACTTTGAATGTAAGGAGTACGTGCTTGCAAATATAACAACCTATTGTCTCATCATACACGATCGCGTGGTTCAGTATAATCCGTTGACCAACGTTGTGCGCAAAATTACCTAAGTGCAGCCTTCGACACGATATAAAATCTGCGATACGTCGCAATCGATCGCAATCTTCTTCTTCTCGACAACATGTCCGTGCCAACGTTCGTGAATCTGCAAGGGAATTCATCGTTAACAAGAAGTAGCAGGCTAAAATAGGAGACCGTTCTCTCATGCACTACATTTTTACGAGTTTCGTACGTCTCGATTTTTCATCCGTACGCATGACTGAAACGACGCTACGACATATGTTTGAGTTTGACGGATGTATCAATGTAACGATTAGCTACGATATTAGCTAAGCTAATAGATATCAAGTATAAGTGATTCTCCAACATCGCGTCCGAAAACGCTATAGTGATGTATTCGACAAGCATCAGCTCGTCGATTGCGAGTTATTAACTTTATTTTTTAATATGTATGAAAAACAATAATGTAATAAAATGTGAATAAAAATTGTTTCGTTCACATCACTATATATTGTATATATGTATTGTCTTTGCTTCTCATCCATCATATCCTATGCCTCGACACGCTGTCACACTTAGTTTATATAAACACCTATCTTTTCTTAACGCGTCTAGAGTTCTACAGTCAGCCAATACTTATAATCTACAGTACAGTTTTATTATCAGTAAACAATGGTTGATAAACAACAATAACAAAAAGGTAAAGTTGGCGATTATCATTCAATCCCTTTATTTAACTGAATGATAAGATTATTACAATTGATATCAAGATTGATAAAATTGTGGAGATTAATGAGGTAGTGGAGGAAGAGAAGAAAGAGGAAGAGGAAGAGAATATAAAAGAAGAGGAGGAAGACGAAGAGAAAGAGAAGCATGAGGAAGAAGAATTATACATGAGTGATATGTCTATAAATTTTAATATCAGTCCTCAAGAATGTGCGAATTTCATGATGGGCCTCCTCCATCTATGGAGCGAATTGAGCTCCTGAACTTTCTCGTGACTAAGGCTGAAGAGGAAGAAGAGGCTAAAGAGGAAGAGGAGAAAGAGGAAGAGGAGAAAGAGGAAAAGGAGAAAGAGAAGAACATTTCCGCCGGAGGAGTTCTGGAGGATCCTCCTCCTTCCCTGGAATATACCTGCGGAGGAAATATCACAATTGTTTGATAAATACAATAAATGAATTCAATTTAGAACTCTATTTCCTTAACGCTTTGATCGGACAGAAGGAGAAAGAGAAGGATGAGGAGGAGGAGGAGGAGGAGGAGGGGAAGGAGGCCGCGAAGAAAGTACAAATTTTTATTATATATTTTATATAAAATACAATTTTATTGTCCGCGAAGCATTTTTGGAGAGGTCATGGAATCCGCGGCGGCGACGGCAATGGTAGCATCATTAATATTTGATGTTTGTGTAAATAGTTAATATTTACATAAACATCAATGTCTTCGACCTTTTCCTCCGACCTTTCATCAGAGACCTTTTCCGCGCTGCCACCTCCCTTTCCCTGCGCGCACAACGTCATCATATGACGAGTACTCCTCGCGCCTCTCCGCGCGATTGATTCAGAATCCTTACTATATTGCTATTGTCCTTGCCTCCCAATCAGGTAAATTTAGTAAGGATATTATTATATAATAATTATTTCATGTATTCTGTATATTTATTATCATTATATATATATATATATATATTATTCTAAATTATATATATCTATTTTATACAGAAAAATAAAATTGATTTAATTATTATACAAAAAATTAATTAATTTTTTATATAAGGTAGAAGTATCGATTTTATTATACTTGAGTTTATGGGCATTAGGTCATTGCTTTTTTGTTCAGAAGATAATTTAAGAGGAATAGAATTATTCGTTTTCTATCTGTTTTCAGTGGAATAATCGGTATGATTAAATCATATTGTTAATCATATTGTGATCTATATTGTTTTGATTTTCATCAATCCTATCAATAAAAAAAAACGATATGTTCTTTGACTCCGTCAATGACTGAACTATGTATGGTTTCCAAATCTATACACGAATAATCTATACACGAATCTATACACATAATTCATTATTCGTTAAAAAATCATTAAAAATACAAATTGCTAAAAACAATGAATTTTATAAGTCCACATTTTTTTACTCTTTTCAAATTTAAATGTTACCTGTAAATTTTTCCCCATAGAAATTGTACAGAAATATGTATTACCTTGTTAAAGTGGTCTGAAAAATCAAATTCTAACGTATCTAAGTTAGGTATTCGGCATTATTTGATGTTTGAAGTCGGCAAATTTGAAATCTCTTGAAGAACTCTTTGGTTCGACTTATGCATTTGAAACCATCATAGATACCTCCAAATTTCACCAAGTAGAATTAGTGACAAACGTGTCTTTGAACTGCTTCAAAACGTTCATAGGAATTTTATTTTTGAAGTATTGTAAATATGAAAGTGCCTTCATACGAAAGAAGCTGTGTAACAATCATAAAACGATTGCATAATAGTTAAGTCTGCTGAACGCACTCATTATTTAACAAATAAGCATGTTTTAATAGATCAAAACTGAGACAAAGGAATAATTTAATATACTGGTTTTGGCCATCATTATTAATATGAATAATTTTTAGTATTTTTACTTTTGAACGTATTAAACCTTTTATGGAAACATTATTCAACCGATATGTATAAAATATTCGGAAGTAGATATAAAATTCATAATCTAAAAATATTGCACCTCAATATCTTCTTGGCTGACGTAACGACTGGACTGAAGAATTGTTTCAATATTATCAGTGTAAAAAAAGACTATTAGTGAACTATTTTATTGAAACATGAAGAAATGCACGTTATTTCAATTTTGAATGTTGCGGAACTACAATTAGTCTCTCAAGATCATTGTTTGATATCGTCTGTTTGATATCACTGATCATATGTTACGAAAAATCCTGAGAAAATGTTTATAGTAACCAAAAGCGGTGCAGTAGCCGAAATCGGTACTTCTACCCTATCTATCAAATTTATATATATTTTTTATATATACAAACTAATCACGTAGTGTATTTATATACAACATTGTTAAATCTATTTATACAATTAAAATTTAATCGATTAAGAAATTAATCTATTTATTAATTTATTTATCTAGGCTACTTTTATTTAAATACATCATGCATTTAATACATCTAATAAGATTAGATTGTATTAAATAGTTCAAAATATCTCTTAAGATTACTCGATCGATGTTGACAGTATTTGTAGATGAAGTAACTTCCAACATAGAAACAAATGTGTTATTTTGAACTTGAAGTTCAAATGGTACATTACCGTCATTATAATAAGACAGTTTGGGGAGGTCGTACTTATACACCATCCAAATACATAATCTATCAAAATATAATTTAATATAATTTAATTAATAAGTTTAATATCATCAATCCAATCTTTTAAGTTCTTGGAAGTTTATATTGAACAAATATTAAATCAATGTTCTCAAATTGCAACAGTTAAAAACATTTCTTCAACGAACATAGACCACAAATATATATAAATATATTAAGATATATAAAGATATATAAAGATATATAAAGATTATGCGTTCCGCTGATTTCTTCCATGTTCAGATCTATTCTTGGAATGCCAATATTTCGTGAATCTACACTACGAATATCAGGTTGCTCCTCGCCCTGATGAATGGATTACAAGGTTCACGAAATGTTGGCATTCCAAGAATGAATCTGGACACGGAGAAAACTCGCGAAACGCATAATTATATAGACAGCACCCGTAGAAGCCTCAAGAATATATTAAATTAATAAGAATATATTAAGTTAATAAATATATTATAATATATATATATATTGAAAGAGCGATTTGTGTATTTAAGTTAGTACATATTTAAGTTGGTAGAGCCGCGTTGCACGCTCGGTGGCGCATGAGTAGCTAGTGGCGTACGCGTAGCGCAGTGTTGGCAGATGTGACGATTTATCATTAAATTGATGATTTTCGACTTAGGCAATTCTCTCTCTCTCTCTCTCTCTTTCTCTCTCTCTCTCTCTCTCTCTCTCTCCCTCTCTTTTCCCTCTCTTCATCCCCAAATATACTAGGGATTTATGTGAGGACTTACATGTAAAAAATATGAAAAACTTTGTTAATATATTTATAAACTATTTTTTCACAAATTTTTATTTTATAAATTATTACTTTTTAAGTATTATATATATATTAGGTATAGGAAAAAGTTCGTGGCGTTTTTCCAGTTAGATGGTATTCAAAAAACGCTTTTTCCCACACCTAATATACATACATATATATATATATATACACCAGGTATATAAGCTTAAATCTGCTGTTTTTAGTCAGAAAAACACTTTTTTTTCCTAGGAAGCAAAAACAAATTTATTCAAAGTACTTGTCCTCGCTAACTATACATTTTTCTCATCTTTCGGGCAATTTGTGTATATCACGCCAAAAAAATTCCTCATCTTTCGAGGCAAACTACTCAAGCCATTTTCGGACGACTTCGTAAGAATCGAAGTGCCGCTCAGCAAGCGCGTAGCCCATCGACGAAAACAGATGATAGTCAGAACATGCCAGGTCTGATGAATAAGCGGGATGGGGTAGCACTTCCCAATTGAGTGTCTCCAAATAGTTTTGGACCATTGTTGACGTGTGCGATGGTGCGTTGTCGTGGAGGGAAATCAGCTTGTTATGTCTTTTCCGATAATGCGGTCTTTTTTCACGCAGAGCACGGTGCAATTTGATCAGTTGTTAGTGCGGTGAGAGTTAGCGGTGAGCATTAACAGGTGTTATCTCGTAGAGTAGATGACACCCTCCTGATCCCACCAAATGCATAGCATCGTCTTCCGTCCGAAGCGATTTAGTCTTGAGGAAGATATTGATGGTTGGGCGGGATCAACCCAAGATTTCTTGCGTTAGGATTCTGAAAATAGATCCACTTTTCATTGCCTGTCACAATCCGATGCAGGAACGACTTTCTTTTTGTCTGGCAAGCAAAATTCGGCATGTGTTTTGGCGTCGCTCCATCTGCCTATCGTTCAGTTCATGCGGCATCCATTTTCTGATTTTTTGAATCTTCCCCATGGCATGCAGCCGCATAGAAATGGCTGCTTGAGAAACATCCAATTACTCGGCAAGCATTTGTTGCGATTGGGTATCGTCCTCATCCAAAAGAGCCAATTGACAGTCCTTAACCTTTCTGGGCCGATTTTCACGTTTCTTGTCACTCAGGTCAAAATTATCATCAATTGAACCGGCGAAACCAATCTCTGCACGTTGTTTCCGATAAAGCATTGTCGCCATAGGCCTCCACAAGCATTCGATGCGATTCGGCAGCCGATTTCTTCAAATTGAAACAGAAAAGCAAAG
>Ga0157363_1004834_pt1 | contig 12506 bp, 13 predicted proteins | sample AttsexASBM1_FD_111477 | JGI IMG/M metagenome (GOLD analysis project Ga0157363, IMG submission 111477) | Fungus gardens microbial communities from leaf cutter ant in Ribeirão Preto, State of São Paulo, Brazil - Atta sexdens ASBM1 | ecosystem: Host-associated > Fungi > Mycelium > Unclassified ...
AACTGACCTGTCGCCCCGTGACCGGAGTCTGGTCACTGTTTCAGCAATCATTGCTCGTAATCAGACCATTCTGCTGCCGGAGCAACTTGAACTGGCACTGAAAAACGGTGTTACCCCGGCTGAAATCTCGGAAGTAATTACCCATCTGGCTTTCTATGCTGGCTGGGGCAACGCTGTCGCAGCCACGGCTATTACTCACGACATCTTCTCCAAAAAAGGGATCAGATCCGCACAACTCCCGGACGCAGAGGGCGAATATCTGCCATTGGATGAAAAGGCTGAAGCAGCCCGCGCTGCGCGAGTTGAAAAAAGTATTGGAGCCGCAGCACCAGGTCTGGTGAGAGATACCACCGACGTGCTGTTCCAGGATTTATGGCTGCGTCCTGGGCTTACGCCACGGGACCGGAGCCTGGTTACCGTCTCAGCGCTAATTGCCAATGGCCAGGACCAGCAAATTCCGCCGCATCTTAATCGTGCTATGGACAATGGTTTGACTCAGGAGCAGGCATCCGGGGCGCTCAGCCATCTTGCCTACTACGCAGGATGGCCGAATGCGTTTTCTGCCGCGCCGGTATTTAAAACCGTTTTTGAACAACGTGAAAAAAAGTAACGATTGGCTTACCGCTGATCGTTCTGGAGGTGAGTATGTCTCAGAACATCGAAAATAAAGTTGTCGTTATCACCGGTGCCAGCAGTGGCTTGGGCGCCGAAACAGCGCGTCATCTGGCCGCTCAGGGTGCAAAAGTCGTATTAGGCGCTCGACGTATTGACCGGCTTGAAAAACTGGCCAGTGAATTAGGACTTGATGCGCGAGCCATTCTGAGCACCGACGTCACCGATCGCGCGCAGGTTCAGGCTCTGGTTGATCGGGCGATTGAACTGCATGGCCGGATTGACGTGCTAATCAATAACGCCGGTTTAATGCCAAGTTCTATGCTCGATAAGCTGAAGGTGGACGAGTGGGATCGCATGATCGACGTAAACATCAAGGGTGTGCTCTACGGCATCGCGGCGGCTTTACCGAAGATGAAAGATCAAAAATCAGGTCAGATAATTAACGTCTCTTCCGTTGCCGGACACAAAGTTGGCCCTGGCGGAGCCGTTTATGCAGGCACTAAGTGGGCTGTCCGGGCCATTTCTGAAGGTCTGCGACAGGAAGTGAAACCCTGGAATATCCGTACCACGATTGTTTCCCCCGGTGCTGTTGATACTGAGCTTACCGGAACCATTACCGACGAAGATATCGCGAAAGGTATGGCGAAAACTTACGAGAGCGCAATTCCGGCCAGTTCATTTGCCCGCGTTGTGGCATTTGCCATCAGTCAGCCTGATGAAGTGGATGTTAACGAAATACTGTTCCGGCCAACGGTTCAGGTTTACTGAGTTTCACGCCTGGCGCAATCAATGCGTCAGGCTATTTTACCGGAACCTACAAATCTCTTTCGGTAGCAAAACATGAACAAAAAATTAATTGGGCATCGCGCCTGCGGCTCCCTGCGGACTTTTTTTGACCTGCTTTTTTCTCTGGAGGGAAAAATGAAACACCTTTGGTTTCCATTCGACTTTGCTGGCGTGAAGCTTCTTATGGCTGCAGTCGTGGCGTTTCCGGCGTTATTGGTAACGAATGCGATCGCGGCAGATGTGACTTTTCCTGAAGGTTATAAGCAGGGAGAACACTACGCCAGTATCGTTCGCGGCGAAACGCGAGAAGAGTTATTTACCACGCCTGAAGCGATTGCTGCAGCACGTCGTGGAGATCCACTGCCTGACGGTACGGTGATCACGATGGAAGATTATCGGCAAAATAAGCTTTACCGATATGTGGTTATGGAAAAGCGCAAGGGCTGGGGGCAGGCGCATCCAGCTGAATTACGAACGGGTGACTGGGAGTTCCAGTGGTTTAGCCCTGACCGTACGGTGAAGAGTGGTGAAAGCCTTGATCGATGCCGCGCATGCCATACCTCGCAGTCTGGCAATGATTATGTTTTTAGCTTCGACAGAATGAAGGAGGCAAATTGATATGCCGCTTAACCATACATCCTCCGGTTCATCGGTATTGATTGCTCTGTTGCCTGTTCTCACGGCTGTGCTGGCTGGATTCATCATTATCGGAGTGGCACTTCCTGTACTCCCTCTTCACGTTGAGAACGATCTGGGATTCGGAACTTTCATCGTCGGTTTAGTGGCTGGCGCGCAGTTCGCCGCATCGTTGATCTCACGCGTGTGGTCGGGCTCTTATTCCGACCGCCGTGGAGCTAAAAAAGGTGTGGTCGCAGGACTGATCGCTGCGGCAGTCGCAGGCCTGCTCTACCTTGTTTCGGTGTGGGTTCTTTGGGCACCAGCGCTGTCGGCAGGGATTCTGATGGCTGGGAGGGCTGTTCTGGGTGGAGCTGAAAGCTTCATCATTACGGGTGGCGTTGCCTGGGGACTGGCGCTGGTCGATAAAGCACATGCCGGTAAAGTTATCGCATGGGTGGGTACAGCGATGTTCGCAGCGATGGCATTAGGCGGACCTGTAGGATCAATGTTGTTTGCCCGGTTTGGATTCACCGCGATTGCACTGATAACAATGGTGCTGCCTCTACTGGTTCTGGTCTACCTGTCACAAATGCCGGCTGTAGCGCCGCACCCACATGCATCACAAGCAACATTTGGCTCGGTCATTAAGGCAGTGTGGCTTCCAGGCCTTGGGGCCGCACTTGCAAGCACCGGCTATTGCACCATCCTGGCCTTCAGCTCTCTTTATTACAGTGCCATGCACTGGCAGCCCGTGTGGATGGCGTTTACCGCATTCGGCATCGCGCTGATTGTTGCTCGTACTTTTGTTGGTCATCTGCCGGATCGCTTCGGTGGCGCGCGTATTGCTCTCATCTTTGTGCTGGTTCAGGCGGGAGGTCTGCTTCTTATGTGGATAGCCAGAACACCGCTTACAGCGTCCGCTGGTGCAGCGTTTGCAGGCTTTGGCTATTCGCTGGTTTATCCGGGGCTGGGTATTGAAGCCATCAGCGGATCGACACCGCAAAACCGTGGGATGGTCATGGGTATATACACAGCATTTCTTGATGTGGCCATGGCAGTGGGAAGCCCTGCGCTTGGCTGGGTGGGCGGGCATCTGGGACTGGATTCGATCTTTCTCGCCGGTGGGCTGGCGGTACTGAGTACAGCCATCGTTGCCGGGGTTTTGCTCAGGCGTTCATTAATAAGAAAAGCCTCTGTTTCCTAGTTAATCCAAGGAGTTAAGACATTAATCTCCGATATTTCGCTGCATGTTTATCAATCCTCTTACTTTAAAAGGGTATTAAAATGAACCTTGGTTATTCAATGAATAAGATTGCGGCAGTTGTTCTTTTGGGTGCAACGCTAAGCCTAAATGCGGGTGTGGCTACAGCCGCAGATATGTCGCATGGTGCCAATAATTTCTATAAAAGTGATAAGGTCAGCACTGAGACCGTTAAGTTTAAAAATGCTTACGGTATGGAAGTCACTGGCACGTTATTTACTCCTAAGCAGTTAGAACAGGGTAAAAAATACGAAGCGCTGATAGTCGGACACCCTTTCGCAGCTGTACGTCAGCAGGCTGCTAACCTCTATGCCACTAAAATGGCGGAAGCAGGTTTTGTGACACTTTCTTTTGACCAGTCTTATTGGGGAGAGAGTGCAGGGACGCCTCGCGGTGCTGTGTTACCTGATGTATACGCTGAAAACTTTAGCGCTGCCGTTGATTTTTTGGGAACGCGGACTTTCGTTGATCCAGAAAAAATTGGTGTGATTGGTATCTGCGGCAGCGGCGGATTTGCCATCGCGGCAACGAAGGTTGATCCGCGCATTAAGGCGCTGGCGACGGTTGCTATGTACGATATGGGTGAATATTTCCGAACCGGGCTGAATCATGAGCGTACGCCTGAAATGCTAAATAAAGATCTGGCCACAGCTGCTGAGCAGCGTTACCAGGCCTTTACAACCGGTAAGCCTGTTTACGGTCCGGGTCAGAATGATCCTGTATTTATTGAAGGTAAAGAATCGAACGATTTTTATCAGACTGAGCGCGGTAAAGTCGCTTCAAACGACCGCCGGACCGTGCCGGCCACGTATGCCAGATTCATGAATTTCCATCCATTTATCGATATTGAGACGATTTCTCCCCGTCCAATCCTGTTTGTGGTAGGCGACGCGGCTCCATCCCGTACTTATACCGATACCGCCTATAAGATGGCGGCTGAGCCTAAAGAACTCGTGGAAATCAAAGGGGCCAACCGCATCGACCTCTATGACCGTACCGAGCTGATCCCCTGGGACAAACTAGTTTCATTCTTTGATAAAAATCTTAACAACACCCGCTAAGCGATCACGTGCTTCCCGTGACGACACCTCGTTGCGCAGGTGTCGTTCTTCATAGATACAGAAGATAAAACCGGAGGTTTTATGCTTAAACCCATTCTGCTCGTTCTGGCCTCCATTACTGCTGCATCATTTTCTGCAGTGGCGGCTAATTCAGCGGGCATAAAAGTAAAAGTTACCGCTGGCGATCATACAATGACCGCCACGTTTTATGATAACGCCACGACCCGTGAGCTGATCTCCCGGTTTCCGCTGACCCTTCCGATGGAAGATTTATATCACCGTGAGATGTGTTACCGCTTCCCCGACGCCTTGCCGGCTACGGAAACCCAGACAAGCGGATATGAGGTAGGCGACATCGTATACTGGGCACCCCGTCACAGCTTTGTGATTATGTATGGTCAAAACGGTGAGCGGATCAGTAACCTGCAGAAGGTTGGACGCATCCATTCCGGCGTTGGGATATTCAAACACACGGGAAATGTCAGCGTGAGGTTTGAGTTGGACGATGACCGGATAACTCAGTAAAAATTTACAGTCAATTGATTTGGTGCATCTGCGCCTTAAGCCAGAATAAATCGGGCACGAAGTTTAAATCAGCAGGTTCTTCCCCCTGAATGTCCGCTCCTGGCACAAAGTTGCCGTCGATTAGGTTCGAAGAGGCTGCGTTAAGCAAACAGCGTAACTAAGAGAAGTTTCGTTATATGGAAGGGGTTGTGATGACAGAAATCAGATTATCGACTTTTATTGTTCCGTTCGGGATCACCGTTTCCTTCTAAAAACATCATCCCCTTTTTTGAGATTTTTACGCTGTAGTATCGATTGGGGTCGACGGGGGCAGCCTCAAACACAATCTATCCAGCCCGCTCTAAGGGGATTAAGCTCAAAGCTGTCCTGTCATCCCTCTGTCTGGTGACCGGGTTATATCTGACCTCGCAACCATGACTTTTGTCACCTCTTAACAGAAACCTGTTTCCCTCGCTCATAGCACGAAGAATGGCCTGAGATGCTGCTGAGTAAGGCATAAGTACCACGCTATAAGTGGGTTGAACTGATTCACAGTCTAATTTCTGCTGCTGGCCTGCCCGCCTTTAGTCCTGCTTCAGCGGCGCACCCGCATGACGCTGCATAATGACACGCACCTCTTGAGGTCTGGGCAGTCATGATGATAATCGTCTCGTTTTAATAAGTTAAACTTTATAATAGCTCTTGAATTATAACCTGCTAGCAAGCCTGGGTTGGCTGAGGCGTATGTCACATAAGCACTGACCAATTTGTACTTAAATTTTGGCCCTGTCGACAGCCATTAAATCATTACTGGGGCTAAACTTTTATTCGTTATGCTCACTGTTGCTTCAGTGATGCACAGCAAAAGCAATTTCCCTGGTGTTGTCACTACCATATGACACCCGCTTCGGCGGGTTTTTTTTACATCGTCCTAGTAAAGTGCATTTCAGCCAAAAAAAAACGCTCTTGGCGGGTGAAGGTTGTCATAAACACAAACCGGTACTGAAACATGTTTGGCAACCGTTTCAAGAAGCGCATAAACCTCTTCATCTCGCAGTGACTGATAACTTACGGCCGGAAGCAGCAGCGCCTCAGCGCCTGCAGACTGCACATCTTCAGCAAGCTGTAAAACTGCGTCGGTGCTGAATGCTCCCACACAAACCATCACCGGAATATCTCCGGCTAGCTCTACGGCCAGCGTTGCGATACGTTTACGCTGTTCCCGGTTCAGATAGGCATAGCTACCGGTTGAACCCAGAACAGCTAATGAATCGACACGGGCTGCCGTCAAACGAGCCAGAATCTTGCTGAACCCCTGTTCATCAATACCACTGGCAGTGACAGGCGTTTAAGGAAAAGCAAATAAACCGGTGAACATGCAGGTGCTCCAGAATACAATTAAAGACGTTACTCGCCGACGAGGGTTGTTTTAAACTGCATGCCGGGCATCATTTGTTCAAGGCCATCGGTCAACATCTTGCCAGCTTCATGAAGCTGCTCAAGTGGCATCTGAGTCAGACTTTCCAGAATAAACCACATGTGTTCATCTTCTACGCTTAAGCGAGTTCGGATACCCTGCCTCCAGTTCCAGCGACGACAGGTGACACCCATATCATCACACCAGACCACCTCGCCAGATGAAGGATATTCCACAGTTTCAGCCCCTTCTTTTACCGTATCAAAAGGTTCAGTGCCTCCAGCCACAATCAGGCGAGGCGCACCCTTATAGGCAGCAATATTTTCTCCGCCCACTGGCACGGCATACCGCAAGCTGACTGCGTTATACAGATCAACAATGGGATCAAGAGCTGGCATGGCACCATCGCGCAACACGCGCTTACGCAGCGCATCAGCAGAACAGGGAGTACGTTTTGGTTTGGCACCAAATTTCTGAAATACATCAGCCCATGCGGCCAGATGCGACTCAGCCCAATCGGGAGTTCCTGAAAGTACCGCTTCACAGGCGGCTTTCAGTGCGGTTTCGCCTACGTGCGGGTTCACTACTGGCGCTGCCTGCACCAAGATGCTGAGTGCCCTAAAACCGGGCGCTATTTCATAGACTTCAGGAGAAATTGACGCAGAGACTGTTAACACGTGATAATCCTGTAATGACCATTTTATTGCATAATATCGACCAATGACCAAAAAAGTCAATTTATTGACCGAATCCGGTGCAGATGTCAGCACAGTGAATGAAGCTGTGTCCCTGCGGATTAAACAGTTCCGTAAAAATAGAAAAATGTCTCTCGATGCGTTATCCCAACGCGCAAACGTCAGTAAGGGCATGTTGGTAGAGATCGAAGGGTGTAAGGCTAATCCAAGCATTGCATTGTTATGCAGGCTTGCGGCTGCCATGGGTGTGTCAGTGGCCGATTTTGTCGATGTGAGCACAAAACCTCATGTGCATATCATTGCTGATACGGAGATCCCTGAACTCTGGAAAGGTGACAAAGGCGGTAGCGCCAGGCTTCTTGCCGGCTCAGGTGGGCCAGATATGATTGAGCTGTGGCTATGGGAAATGCTACCGGGTGAGAAGTTTGAATCAGCGGGGCATGCATCTGGCACGCTGGAGTTATTGCATATACAGTCCGGAACGCTGACGCTGGGCGTGAAAGAGAGTGTGTTTCAGGTAAAAATGGGATTTTCCGTTGCAGCCAAAACTGATGTTCCGCATTTCTACGAAAATCAGGGTGAACAAACACTGAGCTTTATTATGACGGTTAATGAAAAAGCTTCATAAGGGTCTTTAGTCTTGCGTCCATAAACATCCTGATAAGTACGTCAATATTCTCATATCGCGTATTTGCAATGTCCGCTGTTGGCACACAGCGGTCATTGTTCTCATTTACTCCCTAGCCACCACCGGCTCCCCGCCGATCCAGGTCGTCAGCCCGACTGCGCTAGCCAACAGATCGGCAAGCTCCGCCGAACCGCAAAGGGCTGCTTTTTTGGGCCTGTCGGCTGGAGTCTGATGGCGAAACCCTGACATTCCAGATTCGATGATGCTGACGAGTTGCTGTGCTGAATCAATACGAATAAGCATGAGGTCGATGGCCCGTAGTAAACAAATTTCCAAACCGATCGAAATCTTCTTCTTACCGGCTTCATTACACTGGATGGCACACCCTCCTCATTTTGCAAGGCATGCTGTGCTGATATCGCATGGTAGGGAAAGTTAAGTAAACGGGCTGGGCCCAGAAAGAAGACTTCAATCTGCCTTCTCAGCTTAAAGGGCAGTATTGAGGTATTCGTTTTTTTTCAGCTGAGCTGCGCTTTTAATCTCGAGACGTTGCCCCTGAAAGTTCACTGGATGGCATCATGACGCTAGCTGCCGGGTCAAGTGAATAGACTCTATAAAAAGTAAAATTTATCGATATAAGGTGCGATGCGAAACTCTGAAATACCACGCCATTACAACTTAAACTTTTAGTGTTGCTTTAATTATCATTGATATTAATTGGTTGCGTGGATCACCCACCTAACTTTACATTAAATGAGATTTATTTACCTTTTTGTCTGGTTGCTGTTATATAAGCATCTCGAATGATTAAAGGGACGTGTTGATCATGTATGACGTTGCAGTTGTAGGGCTGGGGGCGACAGGAACCAGTTTGCTCAGCCAGTTACAGGATGAAATTTATAACATCAGAACGGCTGGGCCACGAATTGCCGTATTTAATCCCTCCACCAGCTTTGCAAAAGGAAAAGCCTTTGGTGATGCTGATGCCATACACAAGGTCAACACCCCACCGGGGTTGATGTCGGTGACGGCAACGGAACCGGAACAGTTTGGTCACTGGTTGCATTCCACATTCAACTCCCGTGAACGCTGGCCATCGCGCCTCAGATACTCAGATTTTATCCGCCAGACTTACCGCGATGTTAAGCAGGCCGGGATACTGCACATTGATGAATTCCACCACAGCGTGGAGAGCATCCGCAGGCAAGGGGTAGCGTTCTCACTTCGCGATGACAGCGGGAACTCTGTCCTCGCCCGTAACGTTGTGATGTGCCTGGGGGCATTATCTGAAAGCGCCTTTCCGGCGTACGTTGGAAAGCCCGGTTTTATTTCGCATTACGCACAGTTCGATCAGTCTTCTGCTGCGCCGCTGCTCATCGCCGGAAGCGGCCTCACGGCCGTTGATGCGTTTCGTTATGCGTTTGGCAAAAGTCAGGTAGCAATCCATCTCTTTTCACGCAGTGGTTATGTCCCGACCTGCCTGACGGGCAGTAACCGGTATACGCCCGTTTACCTCACCTGGCGTAACATCATGTCTGCCACTGCGAAAAGTGAAGACATGCTGAACGTCTTCTCCCGCCTGCTCCGTAAAGAGTTTTATCTGCTCAGGGAAAGAGGGGAGTTTCGTCCCGCTATGAAGCTGTTACGTGAGGGGCGGCAGGCCGAGTATTTTCGGATGCTGCTTACGCGCGCAGAGAACAGTGACCTACCCTGGCAGGATGTTCTGGTTTCAACGCGACCTTATATGCACAAGCTATGGAACGCTTTCACATCCGAACAGAAGCTGCGCTTTATGAAAATGTACGGCGCGGTCTGGGCCGCCTGGCGCCATCCGGTACCGCAGGAGGTGTTTGGCGAACTGATCGAGGCTTCCGTTCAGGGACGAGTGAAATTTCATCAGGCGCTTGCCGCTCCGGAGTATTACGACGGTCGTTACAGGCTGCGTACCCGGTCAGAAATGCTTTCCTTCCGCCATTTGTGGGATGCCACGGGAGGCAGGCTTGATATTGGCCAAACGACACAGCCACTGTTGCGGGACCTGCTGAGCCAATCGCTGATTGAAGGACATCCCTGTGGCGGAATCAATACCGACCCGCTGACTTTTCAGTGCCGGGTTAATAACCGTAAAGTGCCTGGCCTGTTTAATATCGGGCCGCTCAGTAAAGGAAGCCTGTTCTCGACCAATGCCTTCTGGTTTAACGCACGATGTGCGGAGACCTGGGCCAAACAGTGGGCCGTGGAATTCAGTTCAGCAAACACCAAGGAAGCATTGTGAGTATTTTCTTTCCCCTGATTTATCTTTTCACTGGCTGGCTCGTGGGCAAAACTGCGCTGGATTTCAAAACGGCAGCGTCGTGGGTGTTAACGCGTATCGCCATACCCATCGTGATCATTTTCAATATATCCACCCGCTTTGGCAGCATGAGTTCCATTATTGTCACTACGGCGGTATGTATGCTAGCCATGCTGGTGGCCTGCCAGCGGATCATGCGTGATCCGGTGAAAAGCTTGTGTTTCAGTTATCTTAACATTGGGTGGCTTGGGCTGCCTGTTGCAAGCGCACTGTTTGGCAACGATGCATCAAGCATCATCATTGCCGCCTACGTCGGCAGCTCCATCGTGGGAAATTCAGTGGGGGCGGGTATGCTGTCAGGCAACCGTTTTAATCTTCTGAAACTGGTTCAGACACCCCCTGTAGTGGCGTTGTTTGCCGGAGCGATGCTCATTCCTTTTAGTCAGGAAGTCAGCCGCTGGGGTACCGAACTCTATAACGTTTCAAAGCTTATGATGAGTTTTCTGGGTATGGCGGTGCTGGGGATCTGGTTGTCAAAAATCAGGCTCTCGCTCAGCGATCTGCTACAGGAGATTAAGCCGTTTCTGCTCAAATCCGTTGTGATGGCCGTGCTGATAACACTGCTTCTGGTCCTTGCAATTTCTCTCAACTTCAGGCTAATCGCAGAAAACCCGGCAACGTTGTATCTGTTTTGCCTGCTGCCGCCCGCGGCAAATATCATTGTGCTGGAAACGCACTACCTTGGCACCGGTGAGTCTGCGAGACCCATTACCTGTGGTACCTGCGTCAGCATAATCGCAATAAGCCTGTATGCGGCTGTTATTCTCGGATACAGGGCGTGGGGTGTGGCGGGTTGAGGCTGGCCGATAGTCAGGAATATGAGGCAGCTCACGGAGTAACTTAACCAATAAAATCAATGGAGAAGAGTGAATATGAACAATGTCACTGTCGATGTTAAGACCATCATGATTTATAGGGAAGAAGCCGAAGCTATTCTGGAGAGGGTTAGCGAGTATCTTTCTGCTGTATATCCTTACAAACAGCAGGCAGCTTACATTTGTGACAATATAGAGGAAGGACGCGATAACTTTCGCATCATGGCGCACCGAAAAAAATATGATATTTACCTCCGGTTTGGCCACACGTGGGTTTCTGAAGATTCAAAAAGCATCGTTATTGCCCGAATAGGTTTTGAGAAGCAGAATGCGGGAAACGGAACGGCACTGCTGCAGAATCTGGCGGAGATTGCTCAGGAATATGATTATAAATTTCTTGCGATTGAGTCTGTTAATAAAAATAGCGAGGCATTTGCACTTAAGCTGGGCTTTGAGGCGCATCCCGTTCCAAAATGCTACGTCATATCGACGGAAAAGCTCATTACTATGCTGCAAGAACGTATGGCCCTTGTCGAAGCCTGAAACGCAGGCTTTGAGCATGACTCGCAGCCTGCTGCAGTGGCAACAAATGCATCCGGCAGGCAGCTGATTGTTCATGGCTGTTGTCTTCCGGAGACAGTTAATCTCCGTTGCGGTTGTGTCCAAACACCCGCGACAAGAATATCTGTTTCCAGTGCGTTTTACGGCGGTCAATTTTACCTACTCAGGCAATGGGATTCATGACTTCGCAGCAGGCCAGCTCCATACAGTGGAGCTTACCGCGACTACAACTGGCGATTTTGCAACCACTATGCATCGCACATCAAGATGTATCTAAATTGCATCGCAATGTTCTGAACGCTGCCTTAAGCGTCCTGGATAAAGGACTCATAAATGACCGAACGTAATATTTTCGATGAGCTGATGCAGGGGATGCAGGAGCTGAAAGATCATCAGGAAGAGAAAACCGCGCTCGAACCTTTTGAGATCACAGAACGCCCACCCGCAACCAATGTTCCTGATAAATTTCACAGCTTGCGCGGAAACGGTATCTTTCCCTAAAGATAGCTACGCATTATTTTCACCAAGGTCCGGCTACTTACCAGAACCGGGAGCAGGGTCGCTCCGACCGAATGCCCCTTTCAAATAGTTGATGCGTATGTATCAGCATCACACTAAAACGCTTAAATCGCTGCCTATGATCTAAATCAGGGTTAATTTATGGGTCGTTATCCTTTTCCCGCATTCCGCTATATGGTATTTCGACAGATAGCCAGCTTTAGCTACAGGAGTTCAACTTGCGGAGTCTGATGATTGTTCCGCGTCTGTTACCTGAGGTTCGGGCCGGGTTGAAGTTGCATACCATCCGCTGGCGGGAATCCGAGATTGTGCCCGGGCCCATGCTCTATGTGAATGAGCTGAATGCCTTCGATACTGTGCTGGTGGTGGTGACGCGCACTGAGACAATGAAGCTGTCTGAAGTTGCTGCCAAAATGGGAAAATCAGTGGAGTGGCCGGATCACACACTGCTGCAAGGCATGCGCGAACACTATCCTGCTATTGATATGGCGTCAGACGTAGTGATCATTCACCACCTGCCGCCAGATGCCTGAGCCTGAATTTTTAGGTGAATTCTTCCCGTACCGATGAATTTATGTCACGCCCGCAGGGTAGCGACTCAGCGTTTTAACCTCATTGCGATAGAAAATCAGCAATGCGTGCTGAGGCGCAGCAGTGACATTCTCTCACCCAC
>Ga0157363_1004835_pt1 | contig 12505 bp, 6 predicted proteins | sample AttsexASBM1_FD_111477 | JGI IMG/M metagenome (GOLD analysis project Ga0157363, IMG submission 111477) | Fungus gardens microbial communities from leaf cutter ant in Ribeirão Preto, State of São Paulo, Brazil - Atta sexdens ASBM1 | ecosystem: Host-associated > Fungi > Mycelium > Unclassified ...
AAAAATTTTTATTACGTATTTTCTCGCTTCGAGCTGCGATGATATAAGATAGTAATGGTAATTGAATAAGAATTTTAGACTGTTGAAAATTTTAGGAAAATAAATATTTTTTAGATAATAAGAAAATCCTAAAATTAAATATATTAAATTTAATATCGAATACTATTTAATATCTATTTAATATAGATTAATTGATGCAGGTTTTTAATTAAAATATGAATTTTGTTTTACTTCGTAAAAAATTATGTACATATTCATTCTAATGCGATCCTTTATTTATCCAGTATGGGATGCTACGCAATCAGCGCTTCCGTGTCAAAAGACTAGCATACGTCGGCTAATATTTTTATCACATATGTACTTGCATGTGTATAAGTGTGTCTATAAGGTATGTTATAAAAATGCGTGCAATGTAACGCAAACTATATCATTCACGATAACATTCTGTACACTCATGTTCGCGTAACGTAAATTTTTCTTCCATTACTCAAAATACTCAAGGCCTTGATCGTATGATGCAAACGAGTAACTAATAGTATTATGTCTGGTTTATGTATTACGTAACACGCGCTCTCATTAGTCTTGCTCTTTCGTTATCTTAACGAAAGATAATATGGAACTTAACTGAACTCTCGAAAAACATTTGAATTTCAACACGTAAATCTGTGTCAATATAATTTCTGGGATGTACCGAGTACTTTTATGGAGTTTCACCTGCAAGAGACACGATGGAAAAGCAGACTTGCGTTGCAAACCTGTAATTTTATTAATGCGATGCAAATTAATGCGAAGCATAATTTTAAGCCACCATCAAATATATCACCAAAGCTTATCGTAATGATTTCATGCAGTTTACATTCTCACGCTGTTTGTCTTCACTTCGTCATTAGGTACTTTTGAAATTCAACAACTACGTGAAAGCGAAGTCAGTTGGTTAGTAATTGCCACTTGACACCGATGTCATAGAAAAATTTCAATCGGAATGATAGAAAAGAAAAAAATATTCCATCGTTGAACGAACTCATTGATAATTACGATTTCTTTCCTCCTTCGATCGCGTCGCGAGAAAGCGCTTAAGAAAGCGGAAATTCAAGCTTTGTCTCATATAGAAAACGGAAGTCTGACGGGTAATTTATGTATCGATGTATAAACTATTTTCATCATTAAGAGACGTCAGTTACATTTCAATTATCATGAACGAATTTATTTTCGCTTATAAAATTTAAAATTGTTCTCGGCTTGCAAACGCGACGAGTGATTACTTATGCTCGAACTTGCGTTTGAAGAAATCCTCTTCGGAACAGTCATTGAGAAATCGCAAAGTTTTCCAACAATCACTTGTATACCCCGCTTTTATTTCTCTTCGTAGGAGAAGAAGCGGCAAAGAAAACCTAGAAATCTATAAAAAATATAGATCCCAACGCGTGCGAACGTCGTACTATCCTCGTATTTGATCACCACTTTGCGTCACGGAAATCATGCCATCCGTGATACACACGTACATACAATACATGCACGCTCGTCTCCGTTTGTGAGCGAACGGCACGAGAAGCGAGTTCTTTCCTCATCTCATTTTCCACTGTCTTCCTCTTTCTAATGACTACATCGCAATCATTGTGAAACGTTCCCATGCTCATTATCACTCGGTCGATTTCTTTCGACTGCCCGTTCTTGCACTTCCGCATTTCCGCCGCGAGAAAAAAATCCTTTCTCCCGCACGTGTTTCCCTATCTTGCTCGATGACCTGCTTCTGATTTCGCGACTCACAGTCTCACGTGAGCGCGACAAGTTTAATAAATTATCTATCTGTATACATGTTTCATGCCGCATATATAATACTACCGGTGGCCCACACTGAACTTTCCAATCCAGGCCATTTAATGTTTTGAGTGTGAACAGATACATACATTATTACATGATATTTCGTAATGTCTTGATTGATGTTCATGCTATACATTAATCATATATTATATATATGATTATGTAAAACAGATATATCACATCGTATCATCGGTGGCTTGGATGGAAAGTTACGCAAAAATGGCGTGGCACAGTTATATGTTAAAAAATTGGAAATAATCATAGACGTAATAGATAGTGATTTCCTTCAGCATCTGTGTTCCATTAGAAAGAATTGAATATATCAGCATCTCTCTCTCTCTCTCTTTAATTCTATCATCTCTTTTCAACTCGATAATTTAAAGAGAGAAAATGATATGATTCAAATTATCTCTTTCTAAATCGATGACAACTTCATAGGAATAAGCAATCTGTTCTTATTATGCTTATCCACCAGTACTTGATTAATTATGATGCTTAAAATAATTTAGGTAATTTTATGTTTTTCTTTGAGAGTCCATGATGACGCTGGAGAAATGAGCGAATTGCGAGAAACTACATACGAATAATTTATCATTTTTTTCATTTATCGATAAAAGCCTCTTGGCAACGCAGATGTATTATTGCTTCGTCTATCATTTTGTCAGCGTAAACAAATGAAATTTTTTTCCTTGATAGAGTTATTCATGGAATTAAACGTTTATCATTTGAATAATACCTTGACATTGCAATAGTCTTGAAAGCGTGAAATTAACAAATTGATAGTCAATTCATACATATGATGCGTTCGGGGAGACGCTATTAGCACTTTGTCATGCTATCTTCGTTGTTTATTAGATGTAAAACAAAGATAGAATGACACAAATAATGCTAATAGCGTCTTCCCGAACGCACTTATACACTTGAGTTATTCTATTTATACCTGTTTGATATAACTAATGACTGAAATTTGTATATTAATGCGAGAGAGAGAGAGAGAGAGAGAGAGAGAGAGAGAGAGAGAGAATGAGTGAGTGAATGAGTAAGTGAGTGAGTGAGTGAGTGAGTGAGTGAATGAATGAGTGAGTGAATTGATAAGCAATATTTTTAAGGCTCTTGAGTAGCCAACATATGATTCAAAATCAGGCGGCCTGGCGAAATGTGGCGAAATCGATAGCCACACACACAAACACGAGCACGTCATGTTCTTTCGCCGCATGTACATAGACTCGTGCTTTTGTGTGTGTGTGTGTGTGTGGTGTGTGTGTGGTGTGGTGTGTGTGTGTGTGTGGTGTGTGTGTTACAGCGTCTCGCGTCTACGATAAGTAGCTGAATTTATAGGCGTGGAAAAATGACGTTTTGACGACGAAATTTGTGCATGCTATTTCGTTATTATTTGCTTAATTATGAAAATGTGACGTGTCTCGTACTTATAAAAGTCTTAAAAATGGGCAGAAACTATAGTTGTTCTTGAATTTGTTTTTTTCTTGAATACGTAAAAGCGTATATTTCATTCATTTCAACAGCTGTTCAAACCGTGTGTTTCTGCCCGAAATTAGGCTCATTTTATCTGCCTGAATATTAAAGGAAAAAAGGACAGTTTCTGCCCTTTTTTACAGATATTTCAAAGCAATCTCGTCATTTAGATTTATCCAAATTGTCTTTATTTACAAATGGCTTGCAGCATAAATTTATGTATCATTCTTCATTTCTGATTCACAATTCCAACATGGCCGCAACTACTCAGGAGCCTGAAAATTGTGAAATTTGCAAATTGATAGCGTCTTATATATTGTATAATATGATTATATGGAAAAAAAACACAGTTGAAAACTTCACTGATTCAGCAAATCTACAGTTGTAATATACAGACAGTCAATTTTCTATGTTAAAATAGCAAAATTGACAACTGAATAACATTAGCAATTTGTTAAATTATCAAATCTTCTTAGTTATTGATATTGAATTCGCATAATAAATTATAAGTTTGCTGTACCATCCAATTAATTTTTTTTCCGTGTAGATATTTTCGCAACGAAAAACTTTATGTTGAGAGAGAATATTTGAATGTAAAGAAAATATTTAATTCAATAATAATAATAATTTATTTAAAAAATAATACAATTATTCATATTTTAACATGTTTGGTGAGACAACAAAGTAATCACCTCAAAATGAATTGTCCGGAATGTCTGGTCATAATATCTTTATTCATTCATGTCTTCGTATATACTGAATCTATTCGATATAACGATTGACTAGAATTTGCATATTGAAGGAAGATAGTAAGATACTCTTTTATTTTCACACTTCTACTGCCAAGAAATAATTTAAATATCTATTCTATTCTAATTGTATCTATATAACGAACTGATAAAAGAATAATAGAAGAATAATTCTCGATAATACAAGTAAATAATTTATCGAAGTTATATTGCCAAAATTTGACATTTTTTAATAACTTACGAATATCTATACTTAAATGGATGTCAAATAGTGCAACAAACAGTTTAATAAATATATAGATAGCCTGGGCATTTCGATCGATCTAGGGATGACCATGAACTCTAACACGCAAATCGATTTGTCCATGGAATGCACGTGTTCACTTCTTGATCAAATTATAGATAACAAAACGCAAGAAATACTATACAATATTGATTGTGTTTGAATTATTTGACGTTTTAAATATGGAAATCAAGAATAAGTATATTTTCGGCATATTACGGCACTGTTTTATTTAGTGGTTTTTTTATTGCCATTTCTTTTTTTAAGCTGTTTGTATTTTTCCTTTATGAAAATAAAATATTTAATACACTCACTATATTTAAAACAACATTAAATGCATTAATCTCAGCAAATTTTTCTTTAAATGCGCGTCAAAACGTGCGTCATCTTTCACAAAATATATAAATACAATTAAACATTTAATAATATTCGGTATTAATCACGTCATTTTCCAAAAATAGAGAAATTATTTACCAATTCAATATACATATCTATGTATGTGTATATTATATACATATGTATACACATTCGAAAAAGCGGCATTAATTTCAGATATTATTTATTTCGACAACAAAAATCAGGCTTTAAAAATTTAACATTTATATGATTATTGCGCACTTATATTACTTTAAAGTGACTTACGATCAACTTATATAACTTGTGCATTGCAATCTTTTAAATGTTATGCTTGATTAAACGAGAAAATCTTGAAAAAAATAAATTGCATAATTTTTTCCAAGTATTACATCAGTACAAAAATATTACATTAATATATCATACATACGTATTTCTAAAGAATTCTATAACATAAAATAATGCAATTTATTACACTTTCGATTTTTTTAATTATTTTACGTGTACAAAAATTATCACATTACTATGGAATACGAATTGTGAAATAAATATAAATAGAAATCGCACAAAATTCTCGCGTGATTTATCGTCATGCGTCATGCACCGAAAATCGGAATCGTCATAATGGAAAATCATCGTTATGGAAAGAGTAGACATCTGTTTAGCATTCGAAGGTCCATATACCCTACTTTTCCCTATCGCGCTTAATTCGCGCAATGACTTCGCAGCCGCAACGAGAACACAATATTAACACATTTCTCTTTGCGTTCACAATGACGAATTGTCACGTGCATTGATTGTGACTAACATGTTAGGATTTTACGCTAACTCATTGCAAGAGAAAAAAATTTTGTTTTGACTCGCAAGATTTGAGAGAGTTTATAATAATAGATCTTCTCTCTTCTTATTCTGCAATTTTAGTCACGAAGAAAGATCAGTTGAATAGAAAGCAAGATAGAATAAAAACAAACTACAAAAATATCCGCTAGGATTTATTGAACGAATAAAGTTCAGGTGATAGCAATAAAATGTATTATAATATTAAGAAATACTATCGTAAAAGAAACTATCGGAACTATCGTTAAAGAAAAAGTTGTAAGTCTTCTTATCTTGAAATTGATGATTACTCAAGGCAAAATTACTCAAGGCAATTCAATAAGTTATTCACTGTGAGAAGTTCGAAAAATAACGTCAAGGGAGTTCAAATGCATTAAGAATCAATTTCAAGTGTATAAGAATGTCTTTCACTTTCATTCGCAGCAAATTCGCGTGATGGACTTCCTGATTTCTTTTTTCAATGAATTTAAAAGATCGCATTTTTCTTATTAAAAATTTTTTTAATTGAATTTTTTTTTCTACGAATAAGAAGCGAGTTTTTACCGAGTCAGTTTTGCTTTGAATAATCGATATTGTTACCGTATTCTATCGATCCATTGTCGTGCAGCTTTATGCATTCCTGTTATTAAAATGCAATTCCATGCACTATTGAATTAATAGTCAGTGAATTATACCACAACTAGAACTATCATTTATTCTTTGGCAGCTATAATTGCAAATGTGATTACGTGAATAATTAGATGCTACTACAATTTATGAACAGCAGTGAAAGCTGTAAAAGAGACTTGAAAGACTTTGCTTTCAAAAAACTTATATGATCTCCTTTAATGAGAAATTATTGTAAATTTTGATATTATTGGCGTTTGCTTCTAATAAAAATAAATATTTCTTTATCTAATTTTATTTTCTTGTACAGAAATCCTTTTCTTGCCAATAACCACGAATTTTAGCACTAATTTATGTTACCGTAAAACTAATGAAACTAATGAAAAATATTGATCGAGAATACTGATGTATATTCATATGTATTTCTTCGAATAATGAGCAATAAACTTTTTTTCGTAAATTCATTTCATCCAGCACTTTATTCTGTGCTCCACTATATAATCCACACTGCGACTTCGTACTATTATCTACAAACGAATTTAACGATACGGCACATTTTCACCAATTTATCTTGTCTGAACACTGACGTGCATAAAAATTCATTTTTAATCTTTTTTCTGTTCTAAAAAATTATGTATATTTATAAAACGCATAAATTAAAAATGCAAATGTATTTTAATGAAGATGTTTTTATCTATTTTAAGTGTTGTCATTTGCATTTTAATTTTACAGCGATAATTAATGAACAAATTTTCATTTTTGTACATGTTATTGTATTTGACAATTCTTATTAGCATATTGGAATACCAACATCGTAATTACAAAATAATAAAAAATCGATTCGAGCGAAATTTATATCTCAACTTTTTTTTCAATTGTTCAAAGTTTACTCAATGTTAATAGAATAACATAAAGAAAGTGTACACATAAATAAGGATGGAATTTAGCTCATCATTGTCCTAAGCGGGACGCAGTGGATTTAATATTTTTGGAATGTAATTTCTGAAATATTTAAATTAATTTTATCCTATTCAATAATTTTTGTGACTTTTTTGCTGCAATATTTTCTTAAATTTTAGGTATTCGATCATAAAAGAATGACATAAATAAAATAATAATACGCCTACATCATAAGACTTTATACTAACCTTTAACTAATTATTATTTTGAAGAGGAATTTTTCATGTTTCGATGAAGATAAGCAAATGTAGTCGTAATCCTTGATCTGTTTTAGATATAAACCAACGAGGTTGTGGGGTTTCAGCGGCCACGTACAAACTATCGTCCACAGCATTATAGGCCGTGTTCGGTGTCCTTGGCCCATTGGAGAACGTGTGTACATCGGTCTTCCCGATGGGACTACCCTTACGTATGATCTTTATCAACCACTGACTAATGGACATGAAGGTATTATAAATTAATAATAAAAATTAACAATTTTTAATTTATAATTAATTTATATTATTTTTTCTTAAAAAACGCTTTAACTGTCTTTAATAATGAAAAAGTTGTTTTTCAAATTAGATTTTCTCTCCAATTAATAATTTTTATTCTAGATGACATAACGATAGCCATCTGTCCTGGTATTGGCAACAGCTCGGAGAGCGTGTACATTAGGACATTCGTGCACTTTGTGCAATGTCATGGATATCGATGCGCAGTACTTAATCACGTCGGGGCCCTTTCAAGTGTCAAGATTACAGCACCCAGAATATTTTCTTATGGTACGTGTGGCAATCGATAAAATTTATCTTACTAGGACGAGGTGATCGATTGAGGAAAATTGGCGGATAGTAACTACTTCCTATGTCGCGCGAGTATGTACACATCGCAAGAATGTTAAATTATATAGCTATAGAAAAACCTACTCCGAGATTCGTGAAACTTTCCGGGTTACACTGTTACGTCTTACAATTGTATTCATAAATGTGATTGATATAATCGATAAAAAAATTTTTCAACAAGAATGATGAAGAAATTGTAATCAAAATTATGCATTTATATTTAGCATTCCGTATCTATATCTTTTTTCTTTAAATATATATTTCTTAAATAAAATTTTATATATATTTGCTTACAGAAATACTTTTTTTTATTTTACAATGTGCATTTTATAAATAGGTCACACGGATGATTATAGCGCGATGCTACAACATTTAATAGAACAACACCCTAACACCAAAATAGTTTGTATCGGATACAGTTTAGGTGGCAATTTAGTAACAAAATATCTAGGAGAACGCGGTTCCAACAAATTGCCTAATATTATAGGAGGGATATCGATTTGTCAAGGATACAATGCTCTCAAGTAAGTAAATGGATATCTTTGATTTACAATTAAAATGAATTGATAAGAAGAATATTATTTGCTGCATACGTTTTTCACAGGGGAACGAAAATTCTATTAAATTGGCAGAACTTTAGACGGTTTTACCTCTATGTAATGACTGAATCAATGAAGAATCTTATTCTAAAACACAAAAATATGCTTTTGTCCGAGGATGTAAAACAAAGATGTAATTTGAACGAGCGAGACATAATTTCTGCTGCAACGTTACCTGAACTGGATGAAGCTTATACGAGAAGGGTAAGTTTAATTTTTTCAAACACACAATTATAAAATTTAAATAATGAATCCGATTTTTATAAAATGTTTTATTGTTTAGGTACACAATTTTAGGTCTGTGCAAGAATTGTACAAGTGGAGTAGTTGTCTCTTTTACCTAGATAGCATTACAACGCCGATGGTATTCATCAACGCGTTAGACGATCCCATCGTGCCGGAGGTGTTATTAAATCCAATCAAAGACCACGCGGGTAAATATCTAAATATGTAGTTTGCATGTATACGAAAATAAATAATAAATAAAAATATACTAATCTCTCATATTTTTTTAATTTCAGCAAATCACTTAAATACATTGTATGTGGAACTAGCTCATGGAGGTCATCTAGGTTTTTATGAAGGTGGTCTTCTGTATCCAAATCCTATAACATGGCTGGATCGAACCCTAGTGTCCCTTGTGGGATCTCTGACTCTAGCGCACGCAGACAAGGCTCTTAAAGCCTCTTAACCCAATTTAATTTGGTCAATGTATTTATGTTATTGGATATTTATCGATATTGTGTCACACATTCTGATGTTGTGAGATCAAGCACTGTGCACCTGATTCGCGTTTAGATAATCGGAAAGATTTATAACGATAATCTGCAACAAGACTGCAATGAAAATGGAAACGGCAGATTGTAATGAATAAAAGTATCTGGTACATGCTTTGATTGTTTCACGAAGTGAACAGACAGTATCTTTCACAAACGATTCAGAAGGAATAAATGATAAGCGCGACTGTAAAATAACAAACGTTTGCTCACTAACATTTTTTAAATTGAGTATAGTTCAGGAAAGCTAGCCAAATTGCGTAATCCTTTATATATAAATTTTATTATGCAATGTGGCACAATCAAAATTAGCTTAATTATTTGAAAAAGGGAGTAGAAACGAAATGAATTTTCAATATTTTACTAAATACTAACGCTTCTTTCTCAGGGATCTTCTATAGGGCAACAATTTGATAGTAGGACTTTCAATAGTCCTTAACAAGTTACTAGAGATGCTCTGTATAAGGATTCAATCATGAATACACGTTGGATGTGAGTTTAATGCAATACAGAGTTTTGTGTACTTTTCACTAAAAAAAACTTGTATTTATGTACAATATGTATTAATATAAGATGTATATCGACTTAAAACAGATTTATAAGCACATCTTAAATGTGTTTATTCTAAGACCAGTATTCATAATGAGTTCTTATATTTAAGATCACTTTCAGTATAGTCTTAAGATGTAAGAGCATGAATTAATCACAGAGCCGTATTAGAACCTTGAGACATTACTTAATATAGTCTTGAAATAAGAACGGATTCTATGAATATCGACCTAAGATTATTAGCTTTATCGATATGGAAGGTTTACCGCTGTTGTATATATAATAAATGATATACGTTATTTAATCCGGAATTGATAATAATGTTAAATTTGCAAAGAATCCTATTAAATCAAATTCAGTATTTAAGTCTAAAATATAAGTGAAATTGTAAGTACTTGAGTGTATACACGAAATTTTGTAAATAATACATTTTTAGCTAAAATTACAGTAAATTACTACAAAAAGTATTGAATTTAACAAATTCAACATTATTACTGCCGGATTAAATGCAAATATTAGTTTACAAGGTTTTATGCAAGAGTATAACAGCTCTATTTCTAACATAATTTCCGACATTGAGTACGAAATCTACAATTGAAATGTTCCATCTGATTTTTGAGATATAAGAAAAGATTTTTCTCATATATACTTTCCAATATATACATTAAAATTTTATTTTGAAATTAGAAAACAATTAAAATTAAAAGTGTTGAGTATAATTTTTGTTTTTTTTTATATATAACTTTGGAGCAGTTTTATGTATGAGAGTTCAGCAGTAGCAAACACGTTTCAGTTCCAGTATCCCTGCTAACGTTTCACAATTATCATATTCAATGTTCGCCTCGTTTGTCGCAAAATTATTTGGAAAGAATTGGGTGTGAATGCTGAAAAATATAAATTTTTACACATGTATGCAATATGAGACAATACTATTTCATAATAATAATTTTTTAATAGATTTGTTTTTAACGGTACTACATCAACGTACTATGTCTTAAAAATTCGATTTAATGGATTATTTTTAACAGCAGATTCGAACTCAGCGCTCCAAAATACGTTAAAAAAGTTGTTCCTTCTTTGCACTTAAAATTTGTAAACTGATGTAATTTGTTTGCATCATAATATGCAAATTTATTTATAATATCAAATAGGAGACATCTTCATCACGATCAAAATGCGATTGTATTCGCATTTGATAAATGATATATATTATTTAATTGTGCAGATATTAATCACTGTGAAGTATATCACATGTTGAATTATTTTACAATATATTATAATATATTTGTTAATTATTTGATTTAATGTGTTCTTACTCTGATGCAATGATGCAAATGTACAATAATTGTATTTCATACATTGTGTTCACGAAGTTTAAGTTTGATTAAATTTTAGTCCAGAATTGTATAATATAACAAATTAATATTATATCGAGTGATTATATTGTACATTTACCGTCGTGATAAAAAATACCAAATATTTCTTACTTTCCCATTTTATACTCCATATTGATAAAGTTGATATACAATAATTTCTGATGTCAGATAATATATTTCAATTTGTAGATTTATTAATATGTCTGTGTCGATCTTAAGATTTAACTGATATTTATTTCCTATTGTAGTTTAATGATAATAGTTTCTTAAACGGTACTAATGATACGGACGATTTCACGTTAAATTAGGCAGCAAAGAAGCGAATATTTTAGTTCTTTCTAAACTTATTTGCATTTGTATATAATATATTTTTTTAAAACTTTAATGCCATAACGATAACGCTTTCTGAGATATCAAACTTTGCGTATTTTGATATTACAATATTTTTGAATAACGTTCCAATTTCTAAAAAAGATAAAAATTTCAATTTAACACATAAGATTCAAGGACCAATAATTAACCAACTTAAAATGTATTTATTATACAAAATAGATTTTTAAATAACATTTCTATTTAATATACTTTCTTGAGATAATAATTCTTTCTTCTAAAGTTTTTTTCTTTTAAAATTAAAATAATAATATTTCTCGATTTAAGATAAATCTAAATAAAAATTGTGATTTTTAAGAATTTTCTTTTTAAATAAAGTATAATTTAATGTAGTATGTGTAATTTAGTGTTAAAACAAGGTTTGATGTTTTTTTAATAAGCAGCGTAATCTTTTAACAAATGAAAAGTAGCAGTTAGAGAAAATTTAATAATTTTTATAAGTGATATTTTTTCACCTTCTAAAAAACTGTTGTCTAAAAAAATATAATTCATACAATTGATATAACCATAAACCATATATCTACAAAAAAGATTAACATTTTAGTAGTATAAGTAAAGAGCTATGATATCAAACGATTCGAACAATAAATTTGAAATACATAATTATAAAATTAAATTTTTCTTTTAACTGCTAAATGTTTGCTAAAAGACTAGCATGCAAACAGCATTATGTAAACTTTGCTTAAAAATTAGTAATATATAAACTATGCAGTTTTTTTATTTCTTAGCGAAATTAAAATAATACAGTGGGATTTACCTAGTTGCACATTTCAGCCAATTTTCAACTTGGTTGATCGGCATTTAGGCTGCGCGCGGATTGATGAAGAAAGAAGCGAGAACCAAGAAAATCGGTCGAAATGTGCAACTAAATACTAACTGAAGTAATATAAACAATTTAAATAAATTAT
>Ga0157363_1004836_pt1 | contig 12502 bp, 4 predicted proteins | sample AttsexASBM1_FD_111477 | JGI IMG/M metagenome (GOLD analysis project Ga0157363, IMG submission 111477) | Fungus gardens microbial communities from leaf cutter ant in Ribeirão Preto, State of São Paulo, Brazil - Atta sexdens ASBM1 | ecosystem: Host-associated > Fungi > Mycelium > Unclassified ...
TAATTTATATATAAAGATTACATTTTAAAAAATCATCTGCTAAAAAAACAGTTTAGTAAAAAAGTAATTAGAAGCTAAATACATGGCCATTGTGACATGTTTAATTATATGATATTAAATCTAAGGATAAAATGCAGATTTTGTTGTAATCTGTTTGACATTAAAAGGACTGAGATAGCCAATTTGGCTCCAGGAAATTCAAATTTACATTTTTCAACTTTGCTTTCACGTTTTGTGACTTTTCATCGTTTTATATTGTTAATTTTGGTTAAAAATTTTTTCAGTTATATAAAATGATTGAATTTTTATTTAATTGTTTACTTAGAAAAATCGAGGCAGCATTTTATCTCTTCACGAAATTCAATCTGCTACAATTTTTTTTGTTCTTTCATGGCTGACATTGCATTCGTACATATTTTACAATTTTATTTACATATTTATGACTTAAAATATTCAATAAATTAAGGTATTATTGTTAACTATAATTACATGTACGTTTCATTATTTTCTATTTGTCATTTACGAAAAAAATTTGCCCGGCATCAAATTGGCTTCTATGATCTTTCTAGGGAAATCGTCAAATTCAGTCTTTCTAGTTTTAAACTTCGTGATATAGTCGAGTATTTGGCTGCACACAGCATAAATGATGAAACCATGTACTGTAGAAAATAATATAATTATTTCAATAAATCTATCAGTAATTGAAGGAAATAACATAGCTTCAATTTCTTATCAGACTGGTACACATTTACAGACAGAATCCCGGAAGACGATGGTAAATATTACTTGTATTGCTTATTTTCCTTCATTTGTTCATATATATTTATAAAGAAATTAAATATTTAACATTTGTTTATCATAAAAATTATAAAAGTTTTGTCCGATATTTGAAATGTGTGTTTTATGAATCTTATAAATCTTATAAACAATTTAGTTAAACAATTAAATTTAGTCTATATCGAGAATAACTCATATTTATTATCTTTAAGTAGATATCTTTAAGTAGATAATTTTCATATTCGAGTAATTAGTCCATTATTCTTTCTTTTGAATATTATTTGAACCTATATATTCAGTTTTGAAGGCATTTGAACAATAAGAGGCTATGATTTGATACATTCATAAAATAGTGTATTTAAATAGAATTTTAACTGTATTGTAACTGCTAATTAAATAAGTATAGATTTTTTACTTAGCATTTATTGCATATGTGCTTACAGATTCAAATCTATAGACATGAGCCCAGATAAGATTCATTACTTGCTGAAAATAACATTATGATGCATGTAGACAGATTTCACGTTTCATATGAGTCATACTTGATGAACAAATGTATTTGACGAGAAGAATAACTTTTCTACAAACATATCATTTATTAGTTGTTTTAGTAATTATGTACATTAAATAATTCTTAAATTGTCGAATTTTTTTGTAACAATATTACAATAATATTTTGTAATAACAATTGTACAGTAATTTTACAGTAATTTTTTGAGTAATGTTCACTCAAAGAAAGATTTCTTCAATTAAAAAAAAAATGTTTCTTTGCGGTTAAAGAAAAAATTTCTCTGATTTAAACGTCATTTCTTTTATTCGATCAATTGCAATCAATTGCATTTCAAATCATTCAATTGAGTTTTATTCGAGTTTTATTGATTTCAATAATATTATTCAATAATATGATTCTAATAATATAAATTATCAGTAATTTTTTTTCTAAATAAAATTTTTATCTTTGACTGTCAAATTGTTCGTTTTCACTCAATACTAACAAAAATATATTAAAATATTTTAGAATTCTATGTAAAAGTTCATAAAAATAGCGTGTCCGATTTGGAATCAATGGTTCAAAATCGGACCAGAAAAACCTTGATTCATAAGTCAAAATCAAATCGATATCGATTGATTTTTCGGATTGATTGTTTGATTTTATATTGACTACATTTTTTATTGAAGAATTCTATTGAAAAATCTTTAAAGAAGATCGACATTTTATCAACGTTGCATCAAGAAGATTGATATTTTATCAACGCATCGATAAAATGTCAATCTTCTTTCGAAGATCAATAGAAAATCTAGTAGATATCAAATCAAATGGTCCTTCTGTCAAAATTAATCGACTTCAACTCGACTTGTGAACCCGAGAAGCGTTTTTATATTTTCCATTATCGTTCAACACAGGTGAGAAATACGTCAAAATGGTCTGAAGCAAAAATGAAGGGTATTAAATAATCTTTCCATCGCGTATTGGCACTTTCGATTTTACGATCAAATTTTATTTACGCTTTAGAAAGTAAAAACTACCTAAATAGGTAGTTTTTATCTCGATTTATCTCACTCTCCCCTAAATGTGCCGAAGAGTTCAAAGAGTGACATATGAATCTTTGTTAATATTTATAAGTATTAATAGGTATATAGTTTAAATTCGCCTAACAGCTAAATAGCACTGAGCCCACTTGTAATGATTCACTCTCATACACCCGCATGTCCTCCCCCTCCCCCACAGGATTTGTCACGTACACGTTTGGTAGATTTGGCACAAGCGTGCTTGTGCGAACATGTATGTGCAGCTTCTTACTGACTCCGTTTGATCATTTAATTCTTCGTACATGAAATTTGACGATATCTATTGAGAAGAAAACATCGAGAGATTCTAAAAATAATCATTATCCAATATAAGTTATACTTAAACATAAAAATTAAATTCCTTGCTTTGAGAATATTGTTGATATTTCCAGTATTCATTATCTTGTTATCTTATTAACTAATTGAATCATTTTCAAGACGAAGAAACATAATCTTGGAAAAAAATTAGCAATACTCAATGTTTTAATAACAGATCAATAGGTCATTGCAACGACCTATTGCAGTCTTCACCATTCATTACCTCTATTGGACTTAAAAATATTGCAAAGGCGCACTTCTTCATGAGCGCTTCGAGATTCATTTGCCTTTTCCGCTTTTGCTTCGGTCAAAAGTGGACGATAGAAAAAAAAGGGAGAAAAAGAAGGAAAAATGGAGGAGAGCATGGCTCGGCAATGACGTTCAGAATCCTCGAAGGAAGACTGCCGTTGATCGGAAACCACTTCACGAAGCGTTCCCTTGGAAAAGTAAATGAGAGAATCGCGTCGTAACGACGTGGAGGGAATCTCGTGGCTTCTCGTTATACTAGCGTGTAATTGATGCCTGCAATGTAATGTAATCGATACGGATGCTAGCCATTACGCGACGGCATGTGCAGACCGTTCCGCAATCACCGTATAATTTTTTAGTGGCATATTCTGAAGATTACTTAAAGCAAAGAAAATTTCATAATATGAAATTTCGTAATATGAAATGTTACAATAATTTCTTAATTATAAATGATTAAAATTGGCCAATAATAGTATTAAATTGTATTTAAATTTGACTATTTTTACATATGCGATATCAATTTGTCGCGAAAATGTATAATAATGATTCGATGATCGCTACTACTACTGAAAGATAAAAACATTGAAAAAATAGACATGCGACCTCGATATTTTATCGCACGTCGCGTGCGGTTAGGGTTGCCATCAGGTTCTCTTTTTTCTTTTAGGTCCAAGGACATTTGGGGAATTTTCTAAAGGTCCAGGGTTTCAGAAAATTTTTTAAATATTTTAGTTTAACTTCTTTCACTTGTACTAATTCTGATTTATAATAGCTATGTGTTTGAATTAATATTAAAATGTAATGTTTTTTACTGAGTTATATAATATTCAATTGCACAGCAAAAATCAGTGATATAAACTATTTTTATTAATTTGAATTCTTTAAATATATTTTATATTTATGTATTTATTTATTTTATTGATGTTTCAAAGATAATGAGAATACGTAAATATATTTTAAACCTGTAATAAAACTTATTATTTTAAATAAAAACATAACAGCATTTATTTTCCAAATCGCTTTTTGCATTAATTGTAAGTGCTAACAATTATATGTAAAATAATTATTTTGTTGATTCTTCTACCCGTTTCAACTGTACTAATTTACACGTATTTTTGTATTCGCCCGAATTGTAAGTGAAATGTCCAGAGTTTTTAACGTAATTAAGTTCTAATTTTGGAAATTTTAATGTGGCCCTACATGCGGTAGATATGTTTATGTCGTTATTGCGCCGAGGTACATTCATATGCCGAGCCTTAAATCGAGAACAATACGAGATGTTTTGTAATTTTACAGTTCGAAACGAGATTATTTATAATTAACATTTATTAGCTGTCGCAACTGATTTATATTCGCGATTGAATTATGTATAAAAAAATAATAGCTATTTATCGAAGAAGTTTTTCATATAACTCATTTGTTTAAAGTTGAATCGAAGTGATAAAGAATAAGAATTATAAATTATATTATATATTATATTATGACATTTAGCTGGTATTAAAAAACGAAGCGACACAAAAACTAACTGCGGAACGCGTTGTACTGTATTTTATTTACTTTCTTCGTTATTCTTCTATCGCGAAGTAATAAAGTTCATGTTGCAATAATATTGAGAGTTTCGTTTAAAGAATTGCATGTTCAACCATGTTCTCATGAATCTCGTTTGCAATCAATTATGTTGTTTAAAATTAATGAAGTGGCTGCAACGAATCTTAATAATTTAAGAAAAGAGATTAGGTTGACGTTGGAGAAGGGAAGCAAAGATCAAATGAGCGATAAATTATTCTTCATCTTATTTTGAAATAATAAATCTCAGACAATGTATCAGAAAATTGTATTAGATATATGCGGCGAATGTATATAGATATAAAATAGATCCATTATTCTAAAACGAATGGACTATAACAAATTAACACACGAAACAAAATTTTACTAAAGTATCTAAAAATTTCGTTAAGTACAAATCTATAAGTAATTTTGTCGATTTAAAATAAGATTATAATTGCGTAAGAATCTCAAGTATAATAAGCAATGCTACAAAAAGTTTTGACATTTTAGCAACTAGTTTAACATACATAATTACTTTGATGCTAAAAAAATTATTTTTAGATTTACCTAAATTGAAGATACTTAAGCAAATCCATGTCTGTGCAGTAACGTTTAATTTTGTATAAGTAATATGTGTAATTAGCCGTTAACAGTATTATTATATGATATAATACTAATTACGATAAACCAGTTATGGACAATTGATAGTATAATTTATTGTTCTATTTAATTTCTAGAGAATACGATATTAAAGTATTATACATCAATTATAGAATATTTCCCATAAATCCGATTTTATTATAAATTCTCTTCGATTTCATAAATATCTCATTATAAATTTCATTGCTTTCCCAATCTTTTGTAATGTGAAGTAATTGAAAGAACTGCGATTTATTATAATAGTATCAATGCTCTTATATAATTTCTTTGTAATTTTTTTCTTTTGAGACTATGTGTTGATATGTCAAAATCTATTCTTAAATGTTTATATCAATATTTGCAGGACATAGTATTTAAAAAATTGTAATATCTTCTCTTACTTAATTTTTTTTTTTTATTTATATTCGAGTAACTCTTTGTGCTTGTTTAATATCTTAGAAATATCGTGAAAATGACTAAAAGTTTAATTAAAAGCCTAACTTTGAAATATTCACAGGAGGTATACAAAGAGTAATTAAATTTGCGATGAAATTACAAATTTAAAAGTTAAACCGTAACATGTTGCATAATTACGATGTATCGAAATTTATAAAGTACCTAAACCGATTAATGCAAAATATTGCTTCTGCGAAACATATTTAAAATTAAATAACAGATTTTCTTTAATTAAATGCAATAAACACATTACAGAAAATTCCTGTGACAACGTCATATATTTGAAATTTAGTATTTAATGTCGGATAACAAATATCTCTCATTATTACTTGAAATCGATATATTGCTAAAGAATCATATCAAATATCATTTATTGTAAGCATGCTAAAACATTAATATCTGCAATAGCTGTTGTAATTACAAGCTAAAATTTCCATATTCATTGTCTATGGCATCTAGTACTAATGTTTGCATAAAATGTTATTAAGCGTAAATGCGCTAAATGTTTCTGTGGTCATGATTAAATTTATGATAGCAGAGTCAATTCTCGCGAAAACTGGCTGCGGGACTCTCACAGAACAATTTCCACACTTCGCAACAAATGAGTTCTCCATTAAAAGTCTGTGCATTAGCTATTGCATCGTAAAACATAATTTTAATGCAGATGGAACAAACTTTTCTCCAGTTTTTTTTTTACACTTGGATATATGTGTTCAAGAGCATGTAAATATATATTTATTTAAAATTTAATTTAAATACATAAAGATATAAATTGGTTTTCTGTTTATATCACTTAACCATAAGTAGAATTCATGCTCTTTGAGTGTCATTAATGTCCTTCAATAAAAGAAGTTAAAATTTTACTTTATGATACTTTCTCTGACTTTTTAAAAGGAAATCTATATAATAGCATAGATTAAGTTCGAGTATAGATTAAGTTGAAAATAATATTACTCGAAAATCTGAATTATTATTTAATAATTGTAACAAAAGATAATTTTATCTTAACTTAATTATAGTTTTGTTAAAATAAATTTTATATATTTGAAAATCTTTGTCAGTAAAGTAGAATATTTGTCAGAGAAATTTTATAAAGATTATTGAATAGTAATTACTTGCCAATTCATGCCGGATGAACAATTCGTTTTATGTTGAAGCCAATTTTTTACGGTTCATGCCGTGCAAGCGACAGTTTTCATTAAATTATTTACGCTTATTTTTTACGCTGCATGCAGATGAGCGTGAATTAGCCTTAACCATATGTTCGCTCGGCGAAATATCGATATTCTATGCACGCTGACATGCACTGCGCCACTGGTTAGGAACCTTAACCAGTAGGAAATAATTATCCCGTTGGCTACTAGTTACCATGAGCTTATTGGTACGCGAATCGTACATTCCAAACAGTAATTTCGACGCGCCATAAATATCATGTATATTAGGAATTTAATAAGTTGTATGCATCATTCTCACTTTCTCACGAAATAACTCGCAAATTAGTCTTTTCTTCTTAATTAGACTTACATCACGTTAAAATCTGAGTCGTTAATCTTAAATACCTGCATACTCTTGAGAGAAAAATTTTTTATATCTATTTGATTATAAATTACACGTTGGCATAATTATTATATACATATAGTGTTAGTAATAGTTATAGATTTTTATTGTCAATATTATATCGTACACAGTAATAACTATAATTGTAGTATAATTATAATCACAAAATTTTTGCCTTAAAGTAATTATTTTGAATTTTCCAACAAAGTTATTTTCAGATCTATAGCTAGCTAAATTTTTTAATCAGTAAAAATTGTTCTTTCTAAGCATCTGGCAATATACGCGTGAAGTTTTATGTTTAGTTAAATATTCCACTAAATTTTTGATAAATATTTTTTAGCTTAAAAAAGAGAAATAATTTGTAAAACATCGTTAAGGAAAAATGAGAGAGAGAGAGAGAGAGAGAGAGAATACGAGAGATATTTTATATTGTCATAATGAAAGTTGAAATTATTAACGCAGATGAATTATTTTCCATTGTATGTATCGTATGTGTCGTATATAATCAATTTATCAAATGACGCGGCAGGTGGTAGTGAAGTTACTCATGGATAAATGTTACGTGTCAAGATTCGAACACGTCGATGTTCATTAATCATCTACAGAAGTTATCAATTAAATTTAAACATCGATAATCTGTTGGATTTGCATTTTATAGTTGTTTAAGTACTTTAATTGTGCTCTTAATAAGAATCATGTAAATAAAATGATAGACAAATGTGCATTACTTTTTAGATAACATCGTTAAATTTGAAATTTATAGAAGCGACATGATTTAATTAAAAATGACGTATTTTGTCACTGCGTTCTTATATAATTATATTTCTTATAGTTCAGCATTGCTGTAATGGAAAAATATTTTCTTGTTAAGATAATGACATTTTTTTTTATCAGCGTAATAATAATACGATTAACGTTTTACAAGTAAAGAAGTTAATTAATGCTTTGACGAAGCCTTTGTCTCAATGATTTATTCTACGCCTTGTGACGCAAACGTGTGGGTGAATAACTATTCAATATTTACAGGATTTAAAAATATATTGAAAAATGAAAAGGTGCTTATTATTTATATGTATATTATTTATATATATACCTGTAGGCGTTAATTATTTATAAAGAGAAACGTGAAAATGACATTAACGTTACATGACGCTGATATGCACGCATCTGCGTTGATAGAAAAATGACATAAATAAAAAGTTAGTATTTTTTAAATAATAAAAAGAAATTTACCCTAAAGACCAATATATTTTTTGGAAAAATTACTTATTTGTAGTTCATTTGCTTATATAGAAAAGTATCATAACTCTAATAAAGGGTGATATTTATATTTACTAGGATTGTAACATGAAAATTCATTGTTTTAAAAACAACAAATTTTAAAAGTCATGACAGGTAAAAGAAATTGTAACTGAAAGCGTAACAAGGAAGGAAAATAAAGTTGTAGAAATTGCTATTTTTATTCACTATTCTTTAAAACATAGTCAATTTAGAATTTTAAAAAATGTTATACTGAAACATTGTTAATTTGGTTGAAACGTATTTTCTATCAACGCAGAAATATATTGAATAATATATATGATGCTGATTTGGATTTATTTATATTCTTTTTAATTATATATTATATATATTAATTGCACAAAGAAATAGTGTCATCTCTGAAATAGGATATAAATTCTTTACAGTAAAACATAAGAAGGGAGAAGTAAGAACTATGGATTTAAGTGTTCCTCATTGTAGGAATCAATATTACAGCAGCGCGATAAAGCCTTCGTAACGAAGATAGAATCTATGCAGGTATTACAGATGAAGAAGATTCAATTAAGATTGTCACGAGGTAGGACGATTTTAATGAAAGCACGACAACGAATCGATAAACTCGAGAAATCTCACGGCGCAGTGCGACTGCGAGAAATGTATTGTTTATGTGAGAAAACGTAGAATATCATTTTGTACGTCCCTCAGTACACATTAGACTAAGAAATCGAAAGTTTTCGTTAACAAAAGACGTATTTTCCTTAAAATATTCGAATCCTAAAGAGAGTATTTCTTATAGTTCTCGAAGATTTCCTTACGTACCAATGGAATATAGAACTGTTCGAATACAAACTTGAATTTTAAGATGCTTTCACTTTAAAAAACTTAAAATCTTTATAGATACATTTCAATTTCAAATTCCTTGAGAAACGCAGTTTAAATATCAAGGATTTTTGTGTTATAAAAAAATAGTGTGTTATAAACAAAAAAGAACTTTATTAATGAACTTTATTAATTATGTAAGTAAAAGAAGCGTCAATTACGATCAAAATTAGATGTGTGGAATAATATTTCTACATATATTTTAAATACTTTTATATTATATTCCTATATGACTGCACGATCGATTTGGACTTGTAATACAATCGACTAAAATAATATAATCTCACAAATTAAATTGATCGTCGATTTGATTGTTAGTATCTTAAATCAGTAAAGAAATTTATTACAAAAATAATAAGAACTTTCTGTAAGTATTCTTTATAAAAATTTTATATTGAATTGCAATTTTTGTACAATATACGTTTGGTCTTTACTATCTAACTTGGTTAAATTTTCTCGCACAAAGAAATTTAGAGTTATCCACACAGTAAATAATGAACATAATTTAATTTACAAAAACACATAGTATTGAAACATCGTTCAAATAGTAATATTTCTTAGAGAATTCATGGTTTCCGCATTTATGTCATGTTGAGACAAATGCCTCATTATGTATTTTAAACATATTAAATATTTTAGGATAAGATTTGCTTTTCATCTTTAGTTTTCGTACATATTATAGTTCAAGAAATATGGCGATAACGATTCGCCATATTCGATTTATTATATTTCGATTTATTATATTTTTTAAATGCTCTACTATTGATTGATGTTTCGATACTAAATATTTTTGTAAATTATGTTCATTATCCACTGTGAATTATTGCACTGCAACACTTACACATTGATAATATCTTTTTTCAACGGTGATGATTCTTCTCTCATATGTCTGTAATGCGTACACCGCTTGTACAGTCATGTAGGACTTACATTTTCACATCGATCCCGAACGACGAAATTTTTGTTAGAGAAGTATTCTTGGCAAAGATATTTTTGATGGGTTGTCGATATAAACTAAATTTAATTATTTAACTCTTACTTACAAGGTTTAAAACATGCTTCAAATATCGGACAAAACTTCTTATAATTCTTATGATAGACTGAGAACGAGCGAGACAAAGCAGACAGCTCACTAGTTTGCTATGCTAAAGATCTCGGGCAGATCCCAGGCAGATTCAAAGAATTTTTCACGCACTCCTCTTTGGCCTTGCAAACCACCAATAATATCTGTTGCCAAGAAAACCTTTCAAAAAACTGCCATTCGAAACCAGCGTTAAAATTATAGGTTTCATATGCTTGATATACGACCTGCGTGCGCACCACAAGCACGTATAAGAAGTATCGAACAACGGCGAAAGATATTATAAAACCGAAAAAATATATATATACATATATATATATATAAAGAAATTAATTTTAATATTTGTTTATCATAAAAATTATTAAAAGTTTTGTCCTAAATTGACCGAAGCAGCTTGATGTGGTAGTATTTTATAGAAGAGGAAAAATATTCTCCGAAATGTAAAGATAACAAAACAATCTACGGATACATAGAAACATTTTTAAAAGAGCATCTTATATCAACATCTACGAATAGTAAAATGACAAAATAATACAGTAAATACACAGCTACCGCGATATTTCGAATTGAACGTATCAAATCATATGAAATGCAAATCTTGCTGTGACACGTTTAACATATTTGAACTTCATGACATTGTGAATTCTTTGACTAAATATGATATAAATGAAGAAACTATAAATAGCGTAAAAATTAATAATAACAATAAGTTACTCATTAACTGAAAGAAATAACATGAATTCAACTTTTCAGTAGATTGATGCATATTTACAAACAGAAAAATCGGAAGATAACTGTAGTAAATGTTATTTTTTTACTATACTATTTGTACGTCTTATTTTCTTTCACTTGTTCATATACATTTTATAAAGAAATTAGATTTAATATTTGTTTATCATAAAAATTATTAAAAGTTTTGTCCGATATTTGAAACGTGTGTTTCGTAAATCTTATAAATAATTGAGTTAAACAGTTAAATTTGGTTCTATATCAAGATCGGGTAATTCGTATTTATTATTATACAGGGTGTATTCTGAAAATAATCGCCAAATATTTCATAGGCAGGTAAAACGGACTAAACTGAGTCGAAAAGTCCTTTACTATTTTGTAAATTTTCCTAATAGTTAATGAGATATTAATCCTTAAAGATAGCCGAATACGTGCGCTCGCCCGGCTCACTACTGCGAAGTGTATATGCCTACCGATCGCTTGGGGCGCAGGCCTTGGGAGTTGGAGATTGGCTGGCAAGCGCCTCGCGCCGCAAGCCACCATGGCTTGGACGGCGCGCTTGTCAGCCAATCCCCGCTCCCCACGGCCCTCGCGCCAAGCGATCGGTTGGCATATACACTTCGCAGTAGTATTCGGCTATTTTTAAGGATTAATATCTCGTTAACTATTGGGGAAACTTACAAAATGGTAGAGGACTTTTCGACTCAGTTTAGTCCGCTCTGCCCATGAAATATTTGATTGAAATTTTTGACGATTATTTCGACCCCCTGTATGTTTAAGTCGTGATTAATTTTTATGTTCCAATAATTAATCCATCATTTTCTTTTAACTAGTATTTGAATAAATATTCGATTTTTAAGGCTCTTGAATAATAAGTATCTTTGCTTTAATACAATAAAATAGTGTATTCAAATTTTTACTCTATTGTACGTAATTAAATACATTTTTTTACTTAATATTTATTGTATATGCACGTACAGTTTCAAATCTTGACGTGAATACAACAGAGTTCTGGGATTCATTACTTATTAAAAACAACATTATAGAGTATATAGACAGACTTTATATGTTTCATATGAGCCATAATTAATGAATAAATACGTATTTAACGAAGAAAACATAACTTATATAACTTTTCTATAAGCATATTATTATTTATTAATTGTTTTAATAATTGCATTAAGTACATTAAGTATTTCTTGCAGATTAATTTTGAAATTAATCGAATTTTTTTGTAACAATTATAGTACGTATTTTACGTATTGCAACTAGAGCTATAAATATATCTGAGATTATAATATTTAAATTATTCGAAATAATTAATGTTACACACACACACACACACACACACACACACACACACACACATACACACACACACACACACACACACACACACACACACATACACACACACACACACACACACACACACACACA
>Ga0157363_1004837_pt1 | contig 12500 bp, 2 predicted proteins | sample AttsexASBM1_FD_111477 | JGI IMG/M metagenome (GOLD analysis project Ga0157363, IMG submission 111477) | Fungus gardens microbial communities from leaf cutter ant in Ribeirão Preto, State of São Paulo, Brazil - Atta sexdens ASBM1 | ecosystem: Host-associated > Fungi > Mycelium > Unclassified ...
AAATGTATTGAAAGACTCGTTCGCCGAAGAGCGAATTTTCCCTGTGTAATAATATGTATATATATATATATATATATATATACTGCAAATTCGCATTAACTTTTACAACACAACAACAAAAGTGATAATTTTCAATAAAAATTGAGTTTGCAATACATATTACGTGTTACCATATTTTTGAGTTTTAAAAATATATCATGTGATAAATAAAATTAAGGTAACAAATTTTTTAAATTTTATATATATAATATATGATTATTGCAACATATGTTTTTGCTTTCTTTTTATACAATAATATCATAATTTTGGAAATAGAAATTAATAAATTCATTATTGCTACATTAATATCCTAAAAAATAACAATATTAAAACTTATTAAATAAAATCACTTTTAAGAAATCACTGAGAGAATATAATTTTGCACTTGATTAGTAATAATCTTTGTTCATGTCTCCATTTATCATGATTGGGTCCACGAGAGCATTCGCGCAATATTACAGCATCACAGCATAAATAAATGAATTTTTCAGAGAGATCCACAATGATCCTCGTGTCGATAAAATCTACGATTCTAAAGAATTCACAATGACTTAGTCCACGAGTACTTTAAACAATACAAATTTTGTATTTTTATTTATTTCTTAATAAACAATTCCTACATGGCACTTTCATGGATATAACAAATGATTGTGCTATAAAAGAGCCAAAATATAGATTGCTGGTCGAAACCACTGAGACATTGCAGAAAATAGGAACATGTGCCATATCAAACTGTAATAGTGAACATCGTTTATCTCCTTGAAGTAGAAAGCTTCTAGATGTGTAAAAGCACGCGTTCTTCTCTAGAAAATGAAAAAAAATCTAAGATGAATGAATTCGCGTAATAGAATAAAACTAACTTGAGGTCAATACGACGGTTTGTCGGATCCATTAGATCCTCTTTTGTATCTGACGATCCACAAAATAAAGTAACATCGATTAATTCCTTAAAAGGAATTTTTGTTCCTTAAAAGAGGATCGATTTAAATCTCATTTCGATCTTTATCACTGATAAGTTGACATTAATAGTTAATACAATAGTTGATATAGTGTTAAAATCCAATTACCCCTTTATTTTATAGACCTGCTTTATAACAGAAATTTCACATTAATTACGTTATTACAAAACACGTTATTATAATCCTATATTTGCTGATAGAAATTGCCGTTATTTGAAACTCTAAATATTTACAGTCGGATATTACAGCCGACCAGGCATGTCCAAAAATTGATGTTGACTTACTGTCCTCCTCTAGCAGCTAGAAGCTGGATTCTCTTTTGACAGTAGTGGCTTAATGCAAATTTCATGGAACGACTGGTGTCATAAAAGCCGCGGTTTAGATATCAATTTATCACCGCTTTCTGCTCGGTAATATCACATTATTTCCTACCCTTTCTGGTCCTCGCGGCCGGCAACAATGGCGATGGGCAATCAATAGCACTCACAATCCACCTCCCTTTCGCGCACCTCCCTCTGTACTCCCTCAACCCCTGCCGCGTTGCATCGTTCTGCCTGGAGAGAACTTTTGGTCATTTTTCATCCTCATGTCCTATCGACGACCGACATTACAGTATGAAGACTGACGTGTACGTCATCGATGTGCTATGCACGCATTACTGCTTCCATTCTTCGTATTAACCTGGGAAGATTACAAGAGAGAGCCAAAAACACAGCGAAATAGATAGGCTCGAATTAATTTCATATGAAATCAATTACAATTTATGATAACTCGTTTTTTTGCGAATAGATGTAATGTTACAAATACCATTATGTTTATCCTATTACTTATCAGATTACATGATTATAAATACCATTTAGTTATTCGAAATTATACTAAACTAATTATAGCTTAATATATTTATGTTAAGCTATTATATTAACAATAAAAATAAAATGCAATATATATATATATATATATATATATATATATAATGAATTAATTAAGAGTTTAAATAAGTATTGTTGTTTATAGAAATTAGTGAAAAATTGTAAAAAAATCGTATTTGAGAATAAAAATTTTCAAAATATGAAAAAAACTAGTTTTAATATGAATGTTATATAGTATATGTACAGACAAAAAGGTATTTATATACTCTTTCTTAAGATTTAAATAATGAATAATTACAAAAATTTTAATTTAAAAAAATGCTTTACCTTTAAAAGAATTAGAATAATATTTTTCAACTATACTGACTATTGACAAACCTTAAACTACTATCAAATTCATATGTTACATACAAATTATGAAATCAACATGATGGTAATGTTATATGCAGGTGACTGAAAGTAAAGAGCAGGTTCGAGATATCGCAATGAGCCAAGGATGGTTCGAGCAATAAAGAGCAAGAGCGCATATAAGCCGTGGCTGTTAGTTCACAGCCTGGTCACGACACGGTAGGTTGCGGCATGAGGCGATTTTCATGGAGGACAGAGCAACCCGGAGACTGGAGAGACTGCATTATGCATCCAAAAGTGGTTGGCTACACCCAGCTGCGATTGGATTCCTAATGTGATCCGTGCACAGTGGGCGTACTACCTCGTAGAATATTCGACGTCTGATATGCAGGAAAATCTCTGTAAGATTATTCACTCCATATATTTTCAGAAATCCGATATAATTGATTCCGATATAAGAATTCCGATTCTTTTCTAGAGAATTTTAATAATTACAATATGTTTCGAAAAGAATATCAATGATAAAAATGGTAAATTATAAAACATCGGAAATATAGAAAGTAAATTTCACATTTCTGTTATGTAGAAATTAATAACAATTTTATCAAACTTCATGTAGTTTAACTTTTAATACTTTTCGAACTTCAACGAACATATTTTATTATCATCTTCAAAATTGATAATCAGGATTGATATTTACATGTATATAATAATTTACAAATTATTTCTTTTTGTACTGTGTTATCCAATTTACAATAATTTACATATTTTACATTGCTTTATTTACATGAAAAAGATACATGTAACAGTAAAAATATAAATGTAATCTTGAAATATACGATACAATTTTGCTGATAACATTGAATTAAATTTGTATATATACTATATAGTTGCGTAAATAAGAAAGAAAATAAGAAATCAGAAAAAAAAGAATCTAACAAGAGAAAAGTACAAAAAAAGAAAGAAAGGAAAGAAAAAAGGAAGATTCTCTTTGTACACTCGTGTATAATTATTTGAAGATATATATATATATTGAGAGTACATATTAGTTCGGTCCGTTTTTTTGTGTTCAAAAATGCATTTATTTATAAAACAAAATGAATGAACAGATCAATTAAAGTAAAGTTGTCCATCACTGCCTACTTTTTCCCATCTCTCAGACAATTTTCGAATTCCATCTCGAAAAAATAACTCGTCTTTGGAGGCAATACAATTTTTTGGAGACAAATTTTCAATTTCTGCGAAAGAAGTGAATCGGTGACTTGCTGCATCTTTCGGAACAACCAGTAATCAGAAGAAGCAATGTCCGGAGAATACGGCGGATGCAGCAAAACATCCCATTTGAGCGTTTCCAAATATTTTTTTACGACTTTAGCGACATGAGGCCAAGTGTTGTCATGAAGAAGAATAACTTTATTATGTCTTTGCTCGTATTCCCATTTTTCTCGCAATGCAACTCAAACGAATCAATTGTAGCCGATACCGATCGTCCGTAATGGAATCACCAGGTTTCAGCAGTTCATAGTAAACAAGACCCTTTTGGTCCTACCAGATACAGAGCATGATCTTCAAATCATGAATGTTCATGGTGTTGATGTTGAGGTCGATGGCAACGATTGACCGGGCTTAGCGTAGTATTTTTTCTTCTTGGGGCTGTCGTAGAATATCCACTTCTCATCTCCAGTCATAATCCGATGCAAAAAACCTTTTCTCTGTTGTCTTTGAATCAGCTGTTCGCAAGCGAAAAATCGCCTTTCAACGTCTCTCGATTTCAGTTCATAAGGCACCCAATTTCCTTGTTTTTGAATCATTCCCATGGCTCTCAATCGTATAGAAACGGCTTGTTGAATTACCCTCAATGATTCTGCAAGCTCCTCTTGCGTTTGACTCTGATCTTCTTCGAGTAATGCCTCTAATTCTTTGTTTTCGAATTTTTTTGGCTGTCCAGAGCGAGGTTTGTCTTCAACGCTGAAATCTCCATCCTTGAAACGTCGAAACCATTCCCTACATGATTTATCAGTTGGAGCAGTGTCACCATAAACTTCGACAAGCAGTCGATGGGCTTCAGTCGCACTTCTCTTCCAATTAAAGCAGAAAATCAAAACCTCCCGCAAATGCTGCTTAGTTAACACAAAATTCGACATTTCAAATACAAATCAAGGTTTTTGTATGAAAGTCAAAGGGATATAAACTGAATATTATTAGCAGATGTTTAACTTCTCTGAAACCGCCAAAATTAGCTGTCATTATGAACCATTCATAACAGCTGGAGCCATTTTTAGGGAAACGGACCGAACTAATTTGTACTCCCAATACAACATCATGATGCTATAATAGATCTTGTCAACTCCAGCTCCGATAGATTCGTCAACCTCAAAGTTCTATAATTCGATTTGAATCAACGACTCACATATTCTCGATATTTATTATTTGTATATGTAGAAAACAAAAACCTGTTCATATATTGTCATAATTTTGTTCTTTCTAACATTGGTTAATCTTTTTTATGCAGTCTTTTTACATCACTGACTACATCGGCTTCAGATTCATATTTTATATCAGTACCATCCGTCGAGAAGTTAACGTAATTATTTCAAACTGCCGAGCTTCATTTATAAATTATTCGTCGTATGTAGCGTGTAGCTATATGACTATATACCAAAAATATTTAATGCTTTCGCTACTAGCATTATACATATATGACGTGCTCGAATGGTAAATATAATTCCATGATAGATATAATTTTGCATTCTACGTTTCTAAAACAAAATTAAAATTTTAAAAAAGATTAAATTTATGTTGCTAAATATTGGATAATTTAAAAAAACTAATTGTGATATTTAATTAGCATTGCATGAAATATTAATTACATATATTGAATGGCTATTGTTTTGAAATGTAGATAGCTTAGAGTACTATATAGTACAATATATGGCGAGAGTTCTCAAAATACATATAAAGGTGCCATTATATGCAAGCGTCGAGCATCGAGCATCTGCGCAGAAGATTATTGCGCAGAAGTTTGAATCTCCTGCGCAATAAATCTTCTGACTACCTTCTTGATGCAAAATGTTAAATTGTGAAAGGTTATGTTCCCATATACTATCCTAATATGTAGTGCTGAAAATTTAGATATATTTATTTACATTATATATAGTGTAAACTATATATAGTAAACTACAAGATTCCATTATTAGTGAAACACAATTTTAGTAAAATTATTAACCCTTAGTATACACGTTAGTTTTTATTATCCTTAATACACATCCGGTCATTCGTGTCTTAGCTTAAATTTCATCACAAGTATATAAATTATTAAACAATTTTTACATATATTTTGACATCTTTAGAAAATATTTGTGCAGTTATATATTCATAACAAATTGTAGATAAATTGTTGAAACTAAAGATTAACGAAATTAGAAAAATGCATTGTTTCATAATATAAAATATGAAACAAAAATGTTTAAAGCAAAAGTATAGTTCAGTATCTTAAAATTCTAAGAAAAAAGACATTCCAAGAAAAAAAATAGTTCAAGTATCAGCTGTCCAAAAAAAAAAGTTTAGTTATTGAGTAACCTGAAAATGATATTTTTTTAATATACATGAATGGCTATAAATTGAAGATACATTGCATTTACATTTTAAAACAATGAATTTTATTATTGCTATTGTGTTAAAAATTTATAATTTATTAGGAAAATGTTCTTTATAACATTACAACATAATATATAATATATAATATATTATTAACAATATTTAAAACAAAGATATCAAAAATCGCGTTTATTAAGGGCTAATATGTTGTTTTATAAGGTTAAATTCTTTTTTTAATAATTCGCGAAATATTCTCGCAATACAACCGAGAATTAGTTGAAATTTTAAAGAAAAAAAAAAACATTTTTTTAGTTACAGAAAATGTACACTCTGTATACACTTTGGGTCATTTGTGACCCAGAGATGAACTTTGAAGTTATGCCAGTTAAAGGATACGCACAAATCGAAGCTAGTAACGCACAAAATTTGTTCTCTAGATGCTAAACTTATTTTAGCAACAGAAAAAAAACCGGTATTTGAACAGATGCTCTTAGTATTTCAAAAAAAAAAGAAATAGACAAAACACGAATGACCCAGATGTATATACTAAGAGTTAAACATCATATTACATATTACTGCGCAAGCTCTGACGCTTGATGCTTGATGTTGCAAAGGTACCTTAAGGCAAACTACCATTTTGAAAGATAAAAATATCCAAGTGTCGAGATCAAAACTGTACATAATTTTTATAGGAAGATATGCAATGGAATTGCAAATAAAATAAAATCACAAAGCGATTTATTTATTTATAGTTTGAGGAACGCAATGCTCGCTCGTTCACAATCGCAACACAAATAACTTGAAATAGAATCAGTGATTTGTCTCTAGCTATGGCTTGGCACTTCTCACCTGTTATCGATTTCATTTCGTTGGTCAACCCGAGGCTATTCTTTTTGTTTTATTTTTATGTTTCCCTTGCAACAGTTGCAGCTGCGCATCGTTGACGAGTTAAAAAGATCAACGCAAAAATGATCGTAAATACATAAATAAAGGAGGGAATGAGAATAGAATAATAAGTTGTATCATATGCATATCGATTGATTGTGAGCGCCACTCTAAAACGATAAATTATTATATAATAAAATCAAAATATCAATTTATTTATAGTATTGATCATAAGATGATATTAGTTATTTGTATAAGAAAAATAAAACATATAATTAATGATATACAACAATGATAGACAACAACATTTATTTAATAAAAGTTTGTAAATTAATATCAAAAGGAGTTGTTTAAGAAAATTATTTTTTCAAAAATTTGCGTAATACACGCACGCACGCACGCACGCAAAGAGAGAGAAAGAAAGAGAGAGAGAGAGAGAGAGAGAGAGAGAGAGAGAGAGAATGTATAATTTCATTATAAATACACTATAGATATATATATGTAAATATCAGTAAAATACACAAGCAGAATGAAATCTTTATATTAAATGTAAATCAGTTATATATAATTACATATTCGTAATTATAATAGCTATGAGAATTTGCATTTATTTAACAATAAGAGACTATAGAAATGTAATCATTCGAGTTACCTCGGACCAAAGCAATTTGCAACGATTTGGTTCCAATGTCATTGACGGTCAATGCGGTCGTTACGCCGACTAAAGGAATTGAATTAATTGACGCCCAGCGGCGCTTTGCTCTGACCAAAAGCAGGTTATGACGTCACAAGCGGAATATTGTTCGTATTATGCAGTTCTCTCCAGTTCTCTCTAGGACTGTAGAGTTAAATAGTTGACTAATCTGTATACATGACAGTAAAGCTATTTGGACATATATCTTAGTAAAAATATTGCAAAAAATATAGAAAATAATAATAAATCAAAAACACAATGTCTTGAGATAATTAAAAAAAAAATTATAAATTGTATTAAAATTTTAATTCTATCACTTTCTAGTGTACGAAATATCGTTTCTACTTTTAAAAATCGCTCGTTAACTTTTATTAATTTTATTAATAAGACATGTTTTGTGAATACGATGTAATTAATCGTTCCAGTTTATAAATTTTTATCACGCAGAAAAAAGCAAAATATGCGACGATACATCATCGTAAACAGAATTTATCGAAACTCGAACTCGTGAGTTTGAATTTTAATCGAGCTTTGTTAATTTATTTACGCGATTACCATAGCAACGATTTTAAATTATGAATACGCGCGGCTCATGTATAAATTTATATAAAACGATTGAAGATGTTATGATTGCGCGCACACATAAAAATTACATGAAAAATTAAATAAATGACTAGGATTAATCTTTTCTATCATGACAGGATGGACATTCATCACGAGATAAAACAAAAAAAATTCGGACACAGAGAAAGTGTATCGAAATTGAGTACACTGATACACGCAGAAGAAGAACGAATGGATGAATAACAACGCGGTGGATGACGAAGTGAGAAAAGCTTCTACAATTGAAAGTCTCTTTACACTTTTCAATATTGCTGATCACAAATCTTTCTTCTTCATTGTCGAAAAAAGTGCCGAATCCAATGTAAAACAATGAAAATTATCCGAAGGATAATACACTGGTTTTATAAATACATCCTTCTATCAGAGTTATATAGAATGAATTTATAAGTATAATAAATAATTATTGACAAAGAATGTGTACGTCTACATAATCTACACACTGAAAAAAAATATAGTCAATTTTAATAAATATTTTTGAATACTGCTAACTAAATATTTATTAAATATAAAAATATATTTATTTGATACAAGAAATGTTAATTTGATTTAACAATCATTTTTTTTATCGAATAAATATTTATTTACTGAATAAATATTTATTTACTGTAAATAAATGTTTAGTTGAGTAGTTATATTGAGTAGTTATATTGAACTGAATATTAAAATTGATTATATTTTTTTCTCAGTGCAGTAATATCAAAATTGAAATAATTTAAATGACATCTCAATCCAATAATTTATAATAACATCATCGTTAACAATATACCAGTTCAAGACAATTTTAAATTATTTTAATAGTATATAGTTCATAGTTCAGGACAACCATCAATTTAATAAAATAAAGATTCTTATTCAATTTGATGCTCGTAATCATTCGTTTCATGCTCTTTAAATTATAACTGATATTATTTTAACAGCGAGTTATATATTCCCTCACATCATTATAAGTGCTCTTAAACACATAGCTTAAGTCGACAAAGATTGATTTATTCATGTCTTTAATGTTCTCGTGAACATGTATCTGTATGCTAAAGAGATTGCACCTAAAATTTGCAGTGGTGCACTAAGATCATTTAATTTTAAATTTGTATGAAAGCACTGCGAAATTATTATCTGATTTTTAATCTTACAACGTTTGCAAGAACTTCAGAACTTTATAATTATAACCGCGTATTAGTATTCATAATCATAACGACATGTTTTCTAACTTGTTGCAATTATTATTTGCAGAGTTTATCATTCTAAATTATTTTTTATCATTTCATTTTATAATAGAAACAGTAACTTCTTGAAAACATTATATATATATAATATAATATTTATAGTTATATAACGCTTATAACAATAATTGTGATAGTAATTATTATAATTATTGTTATGTATAACACTTTGCGATAATATAACGTAAAAATATCAATCTATTGATATAAAAATCTATCTTATTAGTTGTTATAGATGAAAATATAAAATGTTGCTTAATAACACAAAAGCAATTGTACACATGCATAATGTAAACAGCATTATTATAATTATTTATGATTCTTAATGTAATGTGCGATTATATATAGAATATTGTTTTAAAATATCGTATCGTATTAAAAATAAATACATTTAAATAATATTTAAATAAAAGATTAAGATAAAGTTTATTATCTATTTCATTTCATAGAATTTTAAAATATATTTTTTTATCATTTTAAAGATTTATATTACTTATGTGTTGGACTTTTTGAAGTTAGAAATAAACTGCAATTTTTAATTATCTTTAACTTTTTTAACTGTTTTTGACTGTCTTTAACTAAATGTTTTTATCTTATCTTTAAAAGAATGGAAATAAATAAAACAAAAGTTAAAACTTATTGTGTTTATGGATAAGAAAAAAGTACAAATCTTATTGAAACGACAGAGATACTTTAACAGATTTTATATTGACATTAGTTTGTAATCAAAGATATGCGATTCAGTTCGTATTATATTGTCATAGTTTATTTCAGTCAAATGTTGTTACAGCTTATATAGACTATGGATTAAAAACTGTTAACTATGACCATAATTATAATAATTGATGATAATAATAATAATAATAATAATAATAATAATAATAATAATAATAAAATTTAATGTATGTGACCTGTATAATATTTTGGGAAAAGAACAAGAATTTGTTTCATTAACATAACACATATCGTCAGAATTCAGTGAATTAATTCGATTTATAGAAATGATATTTCTCTTTCTGATGTTATATTGCCGCTTAACTAAATGTTCTTAGCTAATACTAGCTAGCTCTAATTCAATTAGAGCTGGCATTAGATGATTCTGAGGAGGGATGATACAAGAATTAGCTATTCTGGTAGTAGATCGTATTAAGGGGAGTGAGTTACTTTGACATTTCCTTAAATCATTCGACGATATTCAATCGTCTGGTTTATTACTGAATATAATATGGTAAGGGAGATCATAGCATTTATTGTTAGTAGAATATATCATTTTATTGAAAATTTTATTGTAAGCTAGCACTTATATGCTCATGTAACATTATCTATTTTTTTCTTTGTCAGAAAAAACTTTGCAGATTTAAATAAACTCAATAAACTTTAGAAGATAAGTTGAAAATTAATTTTTTTAAATTAATTTTTTTTATTTATATATTTAAAAATGGGGTCTGTTTTATAAATGTAATAAAATATATTTTTAATGTATATTGTCATTTCTTTTTAATTGTTAAGATTATTTTGAGACTTCGAAGTATTTGAGTTAATACATATATTATAGTTTTTTTTTTCTGTTTTAATGCAAAAGCAAGATGTTTCTTATAAGTTTTATTTGTTCATCTAGAACAAGTGTTGAAATTTAATTATATTCTTTTTCTATTTATTTCTCTTATTCTCAATTTTATACGTAAAAGCTCATATTCTATCTAAGAGTAATCTTCGACTCTTGAACAGGATCATCCGCCTTCCAAATAAAACCTTGCGAAGCTTACACGAAGGGTAAGGAAGGATACTTGCTGTAAGTCGGAGGCAAAGCGCTCGAAAAATCTGATCCCTATACGCGGATACGCGAAGAGTAAAATCAAAGTCGGTGCAATAAGAAATCAAAGCCGACGACAGACTACAGTACGGGGAGGGTCAAGGACTCTTTCGTTGCTTTGACGTTGAACGAACGTCTGGCATATTCCGCTCCGATGTGCACCATCATGCTCTTCCGGTATCCTGCGAAAAAGTACCACAACGAGTGAAACTCCTGAAATATTCACGATAAAGAAAAAGTGCTTCTGAAGTCGCGAGCTTCGTACATAGCAGCTTCCTGTGGTTTCACTATGCTCAAAGAATGAAAAGATTCATTCGGCGTTGATCTATCTTAGCTGCAGGAAGAAGATCAAAATACTTTTCAGATCAGATTTTCTTATCTTTAATCCAAAGTTTATCTCATTTTTCTGTCCATTATATATATTATTTTATGTCACGATATGAGAGCATTGTTCCGTAATCATGGAAAAAAGTGAAATTTTTGGACTGATCAATTTAAAATAGAAATATACATAAACAGAAATATATACAAATATTGTTTAAAAAAATCGAAAAAGTAAATAAAGTCAATAATTCGCATTTGGCAACAGTTTGTTTGATGATTTAATCAATTTGCAAATTTTTCTTGCTTTATTCCATAAAACCGGCATGATTTAATAGAGTTACGAGCATGTTCTCCTAAAAGGCTTGGGAAAAATTTATGAATTCTTGAGCGCAATCTCGCTGCCGGTACAACGATTCGTTGCAGACCTTGCAGCCATCCCTACCCTCTTATACTTCCCTTAACATTATTGAAGAAACGATCTACGGTAAATTTCCTGAGAGCACATCACGAGTAAAACGGTTCGTCGCAGAATAAAAAGCACGTGTCTCGACTCGTTGCCGCGATATCTGCGATTTTATCGACTAGCTTTTTTCGCGCATACGGGAGATCATAATTTGTTACGTTCGAAGTGCTGTCTAATTTCTATGTATTCTTCAATTTATTTAAAATTATATTCTATAATTTATTAAAACATTAAAACCTTCTGTTTCTCCTATCTGATTATCTAATTGTAAATCGCGCCACTAAATATTGGGATAAAGTTGTCGATGTGCATGATTCAGCAGTTCTATATAGAATAATAATGTTAATGAAAATGTTTCTTCGTTGGTATTCATATTGTAAATAAATTTGTGTTATGAAATCGTGTACATTCGCTACTCAATAGAATATTTTTATATACATTTAATGAATTTAACATTTCGACTCTATTCAGTAGAGTTGTCGAATCATGCACATCGATGATATGTCCTATTACTTACAATTGATGGCTCAATTTACAGTGTGTCGCATTACACAGTCTTTTATATGTGTGTGTGTGTGTGTGTGTGTGTGTGTGTGTGTGTGTGTGTGTGTGTGTGTGTGTGTGTGTGTGCGCGTGGGCGTGGGGGTGTGGGGGGGGGGGTGAGT
>Ga0157363_1004838_pt1 | contig 12499 bp, 5 predicted proteins | sample AttsexASBM1_FD_111477 | JGI IMG/M metagenome (GOLD analysis project Ga0157363, IMG submission 111477) | Fungus gardens microbial communities from leaf cutter ant in Ribeirão Preto, State of São Paulo, Brazil - Atta sexdens ASBM1 | ecosystem: Host-associated > Fungi > Mycelium > Unclassified ...
ATTATAAAAAAAAAATATATATATATATATATATATATATATATATATATATATATATATATATATATTCTGTACAATCTTGAAAACATTATTAGATATTTAACCGTTTAAACAAAATTTTTCAACCATAATCTAGAGCAATTAGAATTTTTCTGCGAAAAAATTAGCAGCTAGCTAAATTGTTGCATGAACCTTTATTCCATCATTCTAAATGTCTCGTCTCTATCAATGTGATCTCTATTTAAAATTTTATAAGAGGGTCAAAAAAGCAATTTTTCTGCTATGGTTTTGAAGTTTGACCATTTAAAAGAAACACTAATATTCTACTTTGAGGTGATGTGGAAAGGAGTGCATTATCTTTCAGGAGTATGATTCTTCAAACTTCGAAGCCGTTAATACACAAAAAAGATTGCTCCTACAAAAAAAGCTCGTAAAATCTTTTTTCATAGAGAACACATTTTTTAATCTAAAATATCGTAATGATTATTTTTGCCATAGAAACAATAAATTTTGAAATATTCGCGAAAAATTGTTCTTTTTTTTACTTTTGACTCTATAAAATTTTAAGCAGGATCACAATGATAGAGACTTTTGAAATATTGTTGGAACGACGAAATAAAAGGCTATTAAAAAATTTAGCTAGCTGCTAATTTTTCCGCAGATTTGTCATATTTTTCTCTAGACTATCATTGTGTCATGGTACACGGGTACGCTGCGAAAATTTTAGAGAAAGTAAAAAGTGAAAAATGTATAAATAAGTAAAAAAATGAGTAATACACGAAAAAAATATTTAAAAATCTTTTATGAATGAGAAACTATATTCGATTAAAGTGATTCTTTGTGCCTAATAATTTTTTTATAAATTATATTAATTTCCAGTTCAAGCTATCTGTGCACTGATTATTTGTCAGTTTTGAAACACCGTCCTAAATCGAAACTGAGTAATAATATTACAAATGAAATTGACAAGTAATTCAATATTATTGTTACAATAAGATTTTAGAAAGTTATAAATAATTAATGATTTGATGCCAATAAGCATCTTAAAAGCTGTAAATAATTTATTGCGAAAAATAATATCTCATAGATATTCGAATCTGAATCTCTTATATGGGAGATTATATAAAAAAGAAAAATTATTCATAAGAAAAATGATTAGGCAGAAGAACTGCCTTGAATATGGCGTTTTTCATTCATGTGTATAATCTCATCGGTCGATTTCTTACTTAATATTAAAAAGTCTTTCTAAAAATTGTGAAAATGGCTTAAATTTTATTATGTATTTTACTCTCATTTTAACCAAAGCGATATTATAATACTTCTAAAATAATTAGATAAATAAAAACTTTTTCTTTTGATAATAAAAACTGTTTATCTTTTAATAAGAAATAGAAATTAAAGGCTCATTAGACCATATATTATTACCATTTACTAGAACAAAGACCTATAATCCTTGTACATTCGGTTGAAATCGAGAAGATTGATAAGAAGAGATGATGATCGTTGATTATAATTTGCATGCTCCATACAATTAGATACGTGCGTGCGCGGTGAATGTTCAAGTTAAATAAAATGTACTGTTCATCACAAACTAGAGCTGTGGTCTCGCTATCAATGCTTTGAAGCGTTTAATGAACCAAATTAGAAGAAAGAATTTTACAAACTGGTCAATTAAAAAACGCTTCAAAGCGTTTTTTAACTTTGCAACATCGCTTTGACCATACCCTAGAAAGCACATTTATTCGTGAATTATGTTTGGTTCTATGAGTGAAAATTATAAATGATAATTTGTGGCAATGCATTGCTATGTTTGCAAAGAAGAAGATCAAGCGTTATTACATATGTATTTAATTATTTGTGAATATAGTATTAATATACGGAATTTGTAATGTTAGTTTGGAGATTAGGAGATATTGTAATCTTTAATTATTATAAATAAGTGATAATAAGTATGTCAATTCTTATTCTTCTTATTTTAATGACACTTTAATTTTAATTTCATATATCGGATGTGCTGCAGCTGGTAGTTGTGTGTAATTCGTTTGCGCTCGTATCTCTCTACAGTCATGCGCATTACCGATCATTATCTATTCTTCTTTGTCATCCTACTCGGCTTCACTTTCAAGAGACTATTGCCTGTATTCATAGTCAGACCTACTTAAGCCTTCCTTAAATTTATCTTTAGATGCTCAGCAGCCAGTGAAATAATTCGTACAGAATTCGTATCTGAAGATAAATTTAAAGAAGCCTTAAATATAAAGCCTAACTATGAATATGGGCATATACTCTGTCTAGTAATATATGATTTAAGAGTCCATTGTGGTTGAAGTTGGATTTTTGATAATTCAATGATTCAATGTGAATTTCTACAGTGGGAAACAGGGATAGCCTGGCAAGCGCGCCGTCCGAGCTATGAAGACTTACGGCGGTGTGCGCGGTGCGAGGCGTTTGCCAGCCAATCCCTAACTTTAAAGACCCGCACGCCAAGCAATCGGTAGGCATATACACTTCGCAGTAGTAGGCTAGGCGAGCGTATTCGGCTATCTTTAAGGATTAATATTTCATTAATTGGGGAAATTTATAAAATAGTAGAGGACTTTTCGACTCAGTTTAGTCCGCTCTATCTGTCCATGAAATATTTGGCGATTATTTCCAGACACTCTATATATACTTTATATACAGGGTGAAGAAAAAATATGGAAACCTTGAAAAATCTCAAAAAATATAAGTTTTACAGAAAAAAGTTTCAAATAAAAGTTGTAGGATTTAAAAAGGTCTATTCAATAGTCTCATCAGTTTGACCCTAGCTGACGTCGTTGAGGTCAAGTCAAAGTCACCTTGAATTTTTTAAATGGACCACTCTATTTTTTATTGCATTTTTATTCTTCTAGTCCTTCTCAATACCTTTCCAAAGCACTATAATTTTATTCATTTTGGATCAGCCGTTTCAAAATTATTGAGTATTTTATAGTAAGAAGTAATAGACACCCGAAGACAAGGTCGGAATATGATCCAGCCAACTAAGGCAAGATCGAAGGATGATTTAAACTCTTAGATTATCCTTCGATTTTTCCTTAGTTGGCCGGATCATATTCACTCTCAGTCGTTTTTACGGCTACTCACTCTCAGTTGTTTTCGCGGTTACTCATTCTCAGTTGTTTTCACAGCTGCTCATTCTCAATTGTTTTTATGGCTACTCACTATCAGTTGTTTTCACGGCTGCTCACTCTCAGTTGTTTTCACGGCTGCTCACTCTCAATTGTTTTCATGGCTGCTCATTATTAGTTACTTTTAAAATGCTGCACCTACTGAACGAAATATCTCTTTTGATGATGAGAGAATGGAGAGACAGACTAAGGTCATACAATGATGTTAAGCAGCTCTTCAATGCAACATTCGGAATGAAAATATAAGTATCTCGAAATCTACGGTTCACAAAAGATTTATCAGACGTTTCGAAGAAATTGGTGGTTAAAAATCGTTCAAAAACAGCAACAAATTCCGAAAAATCATTGGATATTTGCAATCTTTTGTGGAGAATCCACATATTTCTACTCGCAGAACAGCTCAAGAACATCAAATAGATCAGAAGTCAGTGTGTAAAATATTAAAACAGAATAAGTTCCATCCATATAAAATTCATCTAGTGCAAGAGCTAAATGAAGATGATTTTAATCGACGTCTAAAGTTTTGTGAATTAATGATGGAAAAAATAGATGCAGAACCTGATTTTGTTTATAACATTGTTTTTTTTTTCAAACGAAGCAACGTTTCAACTTAACGGTAATGTCAATCGATAATTGTAGATTTTGATCGGATACAAATCCTCATTGGTCACTGGAATTTCATACTCAATAACAACAGAAAATAAACGTTTGGGCATCTTCAATAATATTTTGATAGGTCTATTCTTTATTGAAGGGAATTTAAATACTGCAATATACGAGGATATGTTGAGAAACCAAATAGTTTCTGCGATAAGGGCTATAGTTGATGAAAATATTGAGAACACTTAGTACAGGATAGTGCTGCGCCACATTATGGAAGAAATATCCATTACTATTTAAACGAAATCTTCATTGAACGATAGGGAGGAGAGGTCCAATTGAGTGGCCAGCTCAATCGCCAGACCTTTCACCTCTCGATTATTTTCTATGGGGCTACCTGAAAAGTAAAGTTTATACGACAAAATATACATGATTTACGTCATCGAATCCTTGATGAAGCTGTGTTCATTCCCAGGGATTACATCAGGAACGCTGTTTCAGGATTTTACAATCGGCTAACACACTGTCAAGCTGTGAATGGTAAACATTTTGAAAATTTATTATAAATTTTTATTATAAATTTAAAGATAGATCATCCTCTGACCTTGCCTTAGTTGGCTGGATCATCCTCCGACCTTGCCTTAGTTGGCTGAATCATATTCCGACCTTGTCTTCGGATATCTATTACTTCTTACTGTAAAATACTCAACTTAATAACTTTGAAACGGCTGATCCAAAATAAATGAAATTATAGTGCTTTCAAAAGGTGAAGGACTATAAGAATGTGCAATAAAAAATAGATGTTCCATTTAAAAAATTCAAGGTGACTTTGATTTGATCTCAACAACGTCAGCCAGGATCAAACTGATAAGATTATTGAATAGTCCTTTTTAAATCCTACAACTTTCATTTGAAACATTTTTCTGTAAAACTTATATTTTTTTAGATTTTTTAGGGTTTCCATACCTTTTCCTCACCCTATATACATGTATTCCACGAAGTAAGAGGAGAGGAAAACTCTGTGAAGAAAAATAGGACTGATTTTGGCGCCGAATTGGAAGGAAAAAAATAACTTGCTAATTTAGACGCCATTTGTAATATCAACCTTATCTCACTTTATTTGCCAGCTTTATTGATGTCTCCCAGCCCTGTGTTTTATATCTTTGTGAGTTACAATAATGAAATTGCAAAGATGTCATGTTGGATTCGTGGATGTAAAGAAAGAAAAAAAAGATGCTTCAGAAAAGAGAAATAACCTGTTTAAATTTCTTGCACAATATTTTTTATAATTGTAAAGATACGATCGTCTGTAATGTCTGAAACTGTATGTAATGCTGTTGTATTTTATTAAATGAAAATGAACATGATTTGAAAGTATCCGAATAAAAAAAAAACTTCCTCACAATTAAAAGCACAAATCGGAGAAACAAATATGAGCCTGTACAATTGGAACAGCTGACTGATTTTTTTACAAGTGGCGTCTAAATTAGTAAGTTATTCTTTTCAGCAGGCTCCCTTTCAATTCGGCGCCCAAACCAGTCCACTTTTTTTGCTCACGCGGTATCAAGTTGAATCTCTTCCCTTCTTACTTCATGATACATGCATACATACATATGTATTTGTAATCATTTTGAACTGCACGCCGAAATTTTATCTGACTTAAAAACGCAAATAAATTACTAAAATAATACCACAATTAAATTTTGATGTTCAATAGGTATCTATTAAAGAAATTTATTAAAGAAACCATTAATCTGAGTATGAAGTACTCAGCTCATTTTAGACTCAATTTATGATCTGTCAACAATGGAAATAATATAACGTAATAAGCAGTGATCAATCATAATCGATTATCCTCACATTTAACTGTAATTAGTCAATTTCTTACGATTTGCCACATCTTTATTTCCATTGCATAGATGACCTTTAGAGATAAAGAAACAGTGGACATTAACAATGAACAAATTACTATTTGTCTTAAATTACTATTTGTCTTCGGGACGCTGCCATTGTCTTCTACACAACTAGTAGCAGCAGTAACGCAATTATTCAGATTCTAACCAATTATATTAAATTGACAAATAAAGTTTAAAACATGTAAAATAACAGTAAAAATAACTGAAATAGATACTAGTTATTAAAAGAAATATAATTAAATTAAGTTGCAGTTACAGTTGAAAAAGAAGAAACAAAATTAAGTTAAAGTTATTGAAAAAAAAAAATAATTCTAACTGTAATTTACAAGTTGTTAGTTATAAGTAACTAATTACTTGCCAACCCTGTTTTTTAATATGTACTAATTTAGTGTAATGCAAGATTGAATTTGCTATCTGAAAATTATCTATTGTATCACAGTCAATAATTCTTTGAGTATGTATTTGGCATGTAGGTATTTATCCAGCTGTCGATCCTCTTGACTCCACATCCCGTATCATGGATCCCAATGTTATCGGCACAGAACATTATAATATCGCCCGTGGTGTACAGAAGATCCTACAAGATTATAAGTCGCTACAGGATATCATTGCAATTTTGGGTATGGATGAATTGTCAGAGGAAGACAAGCTGACAGTTGCACGTGCGCGTAAAATCCAAAGGTTTTTGTCCCAGCCATTCCAGGTGAGAGAAAACATGATACATTGTAAGTGTGTTGAGTGTTTAGGTAGTCTTGGCTTCTTTCATAATACTCTCAAACATCAATTGCGCTTTAACATTTGAAGTAAATAAATGTTAAACAAGAATGACATAATTATATTATGTCATAGCGTTGCGAGTACAAAGACGTTATATACTCTCTTTCACTAACCCCGATTAACGTTAATCAGTTAATTCTATTACCATGATTGCCAACGTGAGAACTAAATAAAGAAGAAGAGAAAGGAAACGTTCTGATACATTAAATTGTTGGCACTTCTGCGAGTGCTTTTGATCGATTAATTTAATCAGATGTTGGTGAAAGAGGCTCATAGAATAGGAGAACCAGCCAATAATATCTGAGCAGATATAAAGAGGACTTGTATTCTGTAATTGTATGTATTCATTAACGGCAGGTGCACAGCTGTTTTGCTATATAAAATATCTACGCAACTTTTTGTAACGTTATGAGCACATACAGAAGAATACAGACAAAGGTCGTTCAAACCTTAGATATCCAGACAGTTGATACACGAAAAATGACAGAAATTGCCATATTATTTGCGATCCAGAAATCACGTATGTGCGTGCGTACGTGCGGAAGACGGGCGATTTCTGAGACGAAAATATCGCTATAATAACTTTTAATAGCAATTACTAACGGATATGATATTTCACACACTCAGACATGATGGTATAACAAGTGATAGACAGGATTGCCACAGATCTGAAAACTGAGAAAAGTCAGGGAAATTGAAATTGGTCATGGAAAGTCGAGAAAAGTCAGGAGAAAATATAAAAGTAAAATTTTGAAATTTCCTCACAATTTCTTTAAACTACTCCTATTCCAAATAATCGTTAAAATTTTTTAAGTATTATATCTGATAAATTTATTATTATTTATGGGCAAATATGTTCAAAACTCGCTCACTTTAACAATTTTAATAAAATAATTAAAATTTTATAATAATTTATATTTTATACAGTATTTTTATTTGATCGTTATAACTGTACTTTTTTTTAATAATACAAATTTACAATACTAATTTATTTTTTGTTGGTTTGAATTTGCACGCAAAATTTTATTATGCTACTAAGCTTCTTTTGCGTTACTTTTTTAATAATATAAGCTAGTATTCCTATTATCTTTCGTAAAATCCTTGATTTTTTAAAATTTACATATTTTAAATTGGTCATGGAAAATTTTTCATTTTCATCTGGAAAACTGGAAAGGTCAGAGAATTTTAAATTTCATTTTCTGTGACAACTCTAGGATTCAAGTAAATAAGGTGTGCATATTTAATTACTACACCCGTTAGAGCTTGACTTTTTATTCCGCAATTTTTCGGCAGATTTTGTTTCAATACGGCTGCTACGATAATGAAAATGAGTTTCATTCATAATAAATAATCATTATTATTTGTAATATGACAATCTTTTACACAATATATCAACATTACTACTTATTACTTATCAGTTATTTATTTTTTAATAATTATTGTAGTAAAAAAACTTGAAGAATGATAAAAGTATAAAAATTAATTAAATTACATGAAAACATGTAGGCATACGTTAAAATTAATAGAGAGAATGAATCGATGTCATTTTGATAATTATTCGAATTAACAGACATCGCTGATGACACCTTGACTTTGACATATGTTGTCAAGATCAACTCTCAATGACCTTCAAAAAATTTTAGATTTTATATCGATTATTTTATGATACTTGCGTCATGATATTTCGATTTCTGATTTACTTAATACGGCTGTAATATTTCAAATCACAATCAGCTCATCTATTACGCATTGAATGATTCTAATGTAAACATAAAGTTGCTGTATGTACATTTGTCTGGGAATTTTTCAACGAAAAAAACTTTTTTAATTAATTTAATTATTTGTTAATAACTTTTTAATGGATAACAAGCAACGGCTAAAATCTTTTAGAGGTCACTCAGGGTCAGATCCTTGACAACATATGTCAAAGTCCAGATCATCAGAGAGATGTCCCCCAATTGGCATATTTTATATATGGTGGGATTGAAATCTTGAACACATCTGACGCAATCTAATATAATAATAGTTTAATAAGCAATTTATCTAAATTTTTTTTAGACTTTATCTAAATTCAGTACTTTATTCAATAATGTGATGTGTATTAAAAAAGTCGATTATAATATTTTAGGTCGCTGAGGTGTTCACTGGTCATGCCGGCAAACTAGTACCATTAGAAGAAACTATCAAAGGATTCCAGAAGATTTTGACTGGAGAATTGGATCACTTACCGGAAGTAGCATTTTACATGGTTGGTCCGATTGAGGAAGTAGTAACAAAAGCGGAAACATTGGCCAAACAATAAATTAATTTAGTCATCTCAAATTATTAATATTTTATTTGGTTATCATTCATTCGCAAAAGCAATCTTCTATTACATAGTTGGCACAAATTGGATAATGCGGTTTTAACTGTCTTGGTCAAAATTGATTTTAGGTACTTATCCTCTCTCTCTCTCTCTCTCTCTCTCTCTCTCTCTAATCAGAATGTAAATTTTATTTTGCTGTTATTATGTCAAAATTTACTACCAGCGCTGAAAATACTACAATTTACATTACGTGCACTATGGATTTTCAATACTGGCAATCAATTTTGAAACATAGCCATTATAACATAGTTTTTAAGCTAATCCAGTCCAGAATTAAAATAAAGATAAAAGAATAAAAATTAGATCTAACTCAGAAAAACATTTTATTAGATATTAAATAATAAGTTGAAATGAATTATTGTTATTGCATATATAAAAACAAAATAATATATATTTTTAAAAGGTCCATACATTTTCAACCTAATTCTGGCAGCAAAAAAATTAAGGCAGGTAATGAGGATCTATAATCTTTTTAAAATTTCTATATTGCTCTATAATTCATATTCATTTTCCAAAAAAGTAATATTTTCATAGAAACGTCAAAATAAAGCTTTAACAGAATTTTAAGAGTCCATGAGTATAGTGTTGCTACACACACAAATGCACATGAAAAAGTGATTCGTCTAACAATTGATTGATGACTGACACTATACTATTATGGCTACGTTCCGATATTCACTACCAATATTGAAAATTTATAGTATACGTTACATATACTATAGATCTTTAATATTAGCAGTGGATATTGGGACACAGCGTTCAAGGCGAGAAGAAAAAAAATTAAAGCTGGAAATTATCGTATATACATAAGATATCTGATGAGTTTGCGATCAAAATAAAAATAAAAAACCTTTAAAAACAAAAATACACTTTAATTAATGATTAGAATCAATTTTGACCGGTTAAAACCAGTTTTGATCACTGGCTAAGTCAAAACAAAAAAGTAGTCTTTTGTCAATTCTGCCTTCTAATTAAATTTGTATTCTCGATTCATTTTTATTCCATCTTTAAATGAAATATAACTGAACAAATACCAAAAATGTTTGAGAACATAAAAGAGAAGCGAAAAAATATAAAAATTAAACTCTTATCAAGAAATATTACTGCAATAAATTTATTAAAGTTTTACTTTGAAAGGATGCTTCATATTTTACTTTCTTTTTACAAAAGCGCTTATTAGAAATTATTAGAAAACCAAACATGAATATATTCAATCAAAATTCACATTAATATATACTACTTCTAGATTTTCTCTGTAGATGTGATTAATATGAACATGTCACTAATTAATATCATATAATCACGATGTATATGTTAGATATTAATAAAGTTTTTAAAAAACCGATATTCATTATGCAATATTATGCATATACGAAATATATCTTTCAATAATTTTCAATTTAAGCAGTGAAAAAATAATATAATATATTATTGAAAATCTAACAATCTCAATATCGTAAATATACAAGTAAATTTATAATAAAATTCTTTTTTTGTATTGGTAGGAGAAAAGCATGTCCATAATCATTTTTTTTTGTCAATGATAAGATTTTACTGTAGCCCTTGTTGGTTTTAAACAAGTTTACTTCGATATACAAACAGAGTGCAGCTTAATAATAAAGAAAATTCTCCCAAAGACCAAAGAGAAGAGTAAGTGATTAAAAAAAGCAAATTAATATGATCACTCAATAATTTCGACTTCATATCGCATTAACATTCAGCTTATATAACAACATTCAGACGATTATCTTATCAAAATTAATCATTGATTGTTCCAATTTATATCCTTTTTTAATATCTAAAAAAAATGAATTTTGTAATATTTTTTCTACAATTTTAATACGCTTAATATATCTTCAATTAGTCATAGAATATATCATATGTAACTAAAAGTTTATAAAATCTTTCATATATGTGTATAAAAGTAGTAAAAAATCTTATCTGTTAAAACTAAAATCCTATATGATTAAAAAACCATTATAGAGAATCCTTTTTGAGGATTCAACTTATTCTCCATTGTTCCATATTTAATGACATTCTGAATGCTCATTCTATTGGTAGATTGTTTTTCTTATAAATTTACTTGCGATATGGTTTTACAACAAAAATTTCTACGATCCGAGATAAAAACGATCATTAAATTTATATAATAAATAAGAAAGTGATTTCACTTGAAAAAAACTTTTCAATTTCACTTTTTACAACTACATATGTGGATGTAGTACAGATATAAACCACATCCACTTTTGACGATACGATTTTATCGACAGTATTAAAAAATAGATATAGTCCCGTAGTTCCCAAACCGAAAATGGATGTACTGGCGGTAATGTACGGGCGATTTCGATGATAATAGGAAAAAGACCGGCATAGCCTCTCTCAGGTTTCTCTCCGACTATGGTTTAGCTCAGTGAATCTTTGATGTAGTTCGATAAGGCGGCTTATGAAATTCGTATTTCTTTTGGTAATGTGACATATATAATCTGCGGATCGGAAATTTTCATAGTTCTTACGATATTTAATCATTATTGTGATTTGCGCTATTATTACGAACTACGATGCCGCGAGGTAAGTATTCTTTTACATGTGCTCCTTTCTAGTCTCTGTCTTCTTAATTCATCTCATGTTCCGCGTTCCTTTGAGGAAAATGATTTCTGTACTCTTCGTTACTAATCGCTCTTTATCGCGCAGGAAAATTCGTAAATCATAAAGGCAGGAACAGGCACTTCACAAATCCAGAAGAATTAGAGGAGCAGCGGCGCCAGGAAGAAAAAAAGCAACAGTGGAGAGTTAGTATTTTTAGGTTAATTGATACGAAGTTATTTAGTATAGATATCGACTTCTTTTAGCTCAATATTGGACCAATATTACTGGATCTGTTTTTTTGTCGTATGATAAATTTTTCAAACCTGTTAATTGACTATACAATAAAAAAAAGTCCGAGATCCTCTCTATCTTGCCAATTAACACACTTGAAAAATTTATCATAGGACAAATGTGCACAGAATGGAGAAGTCTTCGGATCTCTTTATTATCCTTACATGAATCCATTTTTTGCTTAGTTTATGCTTCGATTTTAACCTTAAATTCATCCTAAAATTTATCCAATAGGGTTACCAGTTTTTTAATTGGTCTTAACTGAAATTTGTAATCCATTGGTTGAATTTTAGGATTTTAGGATTAAGATCAAGACATAAATTAGGCATTTGTCATAAAACAAATTTTTCAAGTTTGTCGATTAGTTATAGAACAAAGAGGCCTGAGATCCTCTGTCTTACAGCCAATTTACAAACTTGAAAAATTTGTTATATGACAAAAAAAACAGACGCACATAATATTGGCCTTACACCTTGGAACACTTGATAGGGACTAGGTAGGAACACTTGCTATTTTATTTGTATTTTTGTCGTACAACAAATTTTCCCCCTTGAAGCAATAAAATTTTTGTTTCAAACATTTTTGCCTCTAACTTATAGATTTTGAGAAAATCAACTGGATAAATTAAAATGGTCCACTCTATATATACGGTGTGTACAAAAAGTCTTGAAATATCTTGAAAAGTAATCCCTTCAAATATCTTGAAAAGTAAGCATTTTTGAAAAAAATGTTTCAGACAAAAGTTATAGAGTTTAAAAAGATCTATTCACTAATCACATTCGTTTGATTTTGGATGG
>Ga0157363_1004840_pt1 | contig 12497 bp, 3 predicted proteins | sample AttsexASBM1_FD_111477 | JGI IMG/M metagenome (GOLD analysis project Ga0157363, IMG submission 111477) | Fungus gardens microbial communities from leaf cutter ant in Ribeirão Preto, State of São Paulo, Brazil - Atta sexdens ASBM1 | ecosystem: Host-associated > Fungi > Mycelium > Unclassified ...
ATATATATATATTTCCTATTGCTTTTCTTTTTTCTATTATTATTGAAAAAAAGAAGACAATAGGCATGAATATTGATACTTCTTCTTTATCTTCATTTCCACATTTTTTTCTTCATATTTTTCTTCATCTTCATTTTGACGGTTTTCCGAGATTAGCATAGTCAGTTGTATTTCACAAATGCATGAATTAAACTCGACAGAAATTTCCAAAAATTGAAGATGCAACATTCGGACAAAGTAAGAGTACTACCCTGTCATCCAACGGACTTATTGTATAATATATTGATGTACATCAAGCCGATGCCCACAATTATAAATCTTGGACAGTTCTAAATTGTAATATTTTTAGTGGCATTTATAACGAGATTTTGAGACATAAAAAGCTTTAAGCCATTAGCCGTAAAAAATTGGTCAGTCATAGTCGATATTCTCCTTACATTCAACTGTGATTAGTCAATTTCGACTTAAAACTTAAGTTTTGTGTTTGGAAATTTCATTATAGACTTAAAGCGATGGTCGCTTCGTTTATTTTCGATATCGCTAATGTTATCAAAAAATTGCTGTTCATCGAGATTGTAAACAGAAGCATGCGATTGTTTAGAATGTAGAATTAGATTGAAAGGAAACGTTCAAATGTACAAAAGACTAGCGTTTAAGTATGTTTGTGAAACTCGGGGAAGGTATCACTTCACGGCTAATTGTAGAAAGTATAAATTTAAAATAATTTATGTAGTAAAGTTCCGCGATATTTGCATGTCACCAAGATTTCTCCGCGCTGTAATTTCAATGAACAGGAATGTATTTGCGTAGCAAATGAACTTTAGGTATACAAAATGCGAAATATTTGCGACCATTGCCAGACGTAAATTAAAAATTCTTCTCGTGTAAAATGTGACGAATGCCGACTGACTTTCGTTTTCCCGTTTTCTGTTTCAGCGAGCGGCGGTGCAGCACCAATCACAAGTTGCGTCGCAGAGTAAGTAACTGTAATTAAATTGCCTGTTAAGATTTGTTTAATTTCATTGTTAGGAAAAGGCATAACGAGATAATGCGTCGGCAGATAAGAGATCTATTTTTATTCAGTGGATGAGGGGATTCATGAAGCGTCATTGAACTATTTCTTCAACTGTTAACGCACTCCAAGGATGCACGTGGAATATTAATTTCTGCTCGGACATTTGTTCGATGTTTGCGAGGGAGCCGAGTGTGAATTGACTTTCCTTCTTTACGTGAGCGCTTGTTCGAGATAGATACCGTCACCTATTCGACACGGTGTCACGTCGGTAATTTATTGTGAATTATCGACAAGTATTTTGTATTTACACGCAACAATCTGAACATTCAGTACAATGGATGAAATATTAGAAATAGGAATAGATATTAAATATTAGAAATAAAAAATTAGAGATAAAGATTAAATGTAACGTACAATATAAGATATATATATATATTCATATTTCTTATTTGTATCTATTGTGAGTTACGTTAATCTCTAAACTCCTAATTTTTTACTTTTTTTTACTTTTCAATATTTAATATTTATTCCTGTTTCTAATATTTTTTCATTGTGCCTTATATTTTATTACTAATTTTAATAATTTAAATATCTCGTAGATATTTAAATAACTTAAAACATTTATGTTTTATATAGATATGTATGTATATGTATGTATATTATATAAATATTATTATAAATATGTACATAATTTTTACATATATATAATATTTAAATATATATATATATATAAGAATTGTGTATTTGATTGGAACAAAAGTTCGTAACGCTATGAACTTTTCAAAATTCAAACAACTGTAACTTTGTTAAAAATGAACAAATGAAATTTAAATTGAAACAAAAGTTTTAAAGCTTAAAGTCTCTACTTTCGAAAGATTACTATGCTTTTAAGTACCTGTGTGTTGGTAATTTTAGAAAACTACGAGCATATTAATGAAGTAGCGCTACGTACTTTCGTTTCGATCAATTATGTATTGTAACATAATATTAATATAATATATTATTATATAATACACATATTAATATATTATTCAGGGTTGGGCAAGTTAAATTTTTTTTTTAACTAAATTAAGTTAACAACCTTGAAAATTTAATTTAATTAAAACAAGTTAATCCATAATGAAATTAATTAAATTAAAAGTTAAGTTAATAAAAAAAATAATTAAAAAATTAAAAGTTAAATTTTTTTCGAATGAACAATCAAAAAAAAAGAAGAAAAAATTTACATAATTTTTCGTATTTTTTCTTACAGCTTATTTATTTAATCTGGTTTTTTTTGTTCATAAATAACAATTATACAATATAAAATTACTAAATTATATATTCATTAGCCTCTCGCATTGTATCTAAGGATTAACTTCAAAAAAATCAAATTAAAAATTATAGTTATCGATAAATTGTAAATTAAGTTAAAATTAATTAACTTTTTAATTTAACTTTTATCTTTTTAACTTAGCACTGCCCAACTTTGATATTATTTATATTATACATACACATACAAAATATAAACAATAATATATACAGAGTGTCGCAGGGCACTTTTTGCCAACCGCTTTTATATAGATAGAGCGGATTAAACTGAATCGAAAAGTTCTCTATCATTTTTGCAATTTTCACAATGATTAACGAGATATTAATTATTAAAAATTGCTGAATATTAGTTTTCAATAATTTTTTACTCAAATATTGTCAACTTTACAGAAAAATAGAGAGACAAAAATTATTTATTTTCTTCTCATAAAGAATTTTTTCAGAATTTTTTAATATCGTATCGTATATTTTTATATTGATATAAAAATAAGAAAATACTAAAAGTAACTGAAAATACTGAAAGTACTAAAAAGTTGATAAAAAATTCTGAAAAAATTCTTAGAGTTCTATGAGAAGAAAATTAATCATTTTTATCTGTTGCAATTTTTCTATAAAGTTGATAGTACTTGAATAAAAAATTATTCAAGACCAATGTTCGGCAATTTTTAATAATTAGTATCTTATTAATTATTGCGAAAATTGCAAAATGATAGAGGACTTTTCGATTCATTGTCAATTTAGTCCTCTCTATCTAATGCAGTTGGCAAAAACTACGGGGGACCCTATATATATATATATATATAAAAACATACTAGAATTAGCCATACGTTGGTATTGACCCGCATACCTTCCGAGCAGATTTGGTTCTCAAGGAATTCACCGTCTCTCATGTAGGTGACGCGGAATGCTTTTAATCGGCTCGACCCGTCGCGATGCCGAACGAAGCGGCAGCGGAGTGACGGAGTGAGAGCATGACGCACGCACGCTTCAGTAGCAGCACGGCGGGACACGACGATCGATGCCCGCGAGACTCGAAATCGAACGGCGGTCGCCGGTTCGCGGCATATTCGCGGTGTTCCGCAGGCTCGATATCGCGCATCCACGTGATTCGAAAATCTACTCCAGCGTTCCCGCGTTCCTCCTCAACTCAATTCCGCGGCACGGCACCACCACGTCGGCTCGTCGTCACCGTTGACGGCGACGACAGTGACAACGCGTGCGGTTCGGGACGTAAACATCACGTCGCACGCGTCGTGTACTATCCGCTAGTGTGTGTTAGTGGGTTAGTGACGGCTCGTCTGCGGCTGAAGGACAAGACGTCTCTTCGATGAGCTTTGTGACACGACATCCTGTCGCCGGTTTTCCCGTTGACGTTTCACGTGATTGTTTTACGTGATCGACGTGAAGTGTGATCCTTCGTTTTTTCTTTCTCGAGGAGAGATGTTCTCTCGCACACTCGCGCCGAGCCGAGCGAGGGTTAAAGGGTTAAAGGGTTAAGGACAAGTGAGCCATCCTTTCTCGTATCCGCCGTTTGATCGAAAAATCGAAATATCTGAAAGAGAGAGAGAGAGAGAAAGGAATGATGTTTCTTGCCTAAGAAACAATATAACATAGTGATTATTTCATCTTTGTTTAACATTGGCAAATAATAAAGATGTAATAATCTACTATAGAAACTCTTATCAAAGTTGGTCACGAGCGATTTTATCAAAATCCTACGAAGAGAAAAGCGAGAAGAAAATGCATACAATTTTTATTCTATATTATAAGAATGCCTCCAAATTCGCGAAAAAGCTTAGAAAAAGCAAGAAAGTTTTTGAAAAGTGAAGTAAAAGAAGTTACTTGTAAATTTTTATTTTAATCAATAGTTTCCGAGATATAAGGATTTAAATACGATCAATTACAAATTGCGTTTAGATAATTAGTATTAATGAATGTACTGAATTGCGCTCATTAATACTATCACATGCATAACTTACGGATATATGGCCATTTAAACATAATCTGTAATTGACTTTACTATCTAAAAAATTGCTACTTGAAATAAAAATTTACGAATAACTTTTTTATTTAATTTTTTTAGAACTATCTTGCTACGGTATTTTTAATTACGAATTTTGGGACACCCTTATATATTACTATTTCATTCTAATTTATATTATTCTACTCTATAATCTTAATTAAAGTTATAGAAATATAGAAATATAGAATATAAGTTAAAGTGAGAGAGTATATTTAAGGAAAAATTACATGTATCTTTTTCTCTCATAGAATTTTGACAAAATTTCTTATGGCCAGATTCTGATCACCAAAGTCTGTTTTTTTAGCTGAACTATTTGCAATTCATCTTTTTTCTATTTTCTAATGTGAAAGCAAAAAAAGAGGTTGAACCATGCAAGAAGTTCATTTGAAAAGAAAAAGCCTTCTGTTATAGAGTCTTTAATTTACTGTGTGTACATTATCATCTATGTCTCTTATTGGAAAATATTGAGAAAGAGAGAGAGAGAGAGAGAGAGAGAGAGAGAGAGAGAGAGAACGAGATAAACAAAGGGTCTGTTTTTTATTTCTGCACTAGAACTTTCTTTCTCGCTTTAGTCAAATATCAAATATATTTCTATTTCACTTTAAATTCCAAAAATGTAATTCAGCTTATAGAAAACAGATCTAAAGAAGAGAAAAACTGGATAATATTCGCGTCATCTTTCGTAAGTCTCCTCGTCTCCTTACTTCGGCCAGCGGTTTATCGCCTTCTTGTTATCGTCACCTTAAACGGAATCGCAGCGTAAAGTCCATTCTCGGAGTGCCAATGACGACGCGAATGGAGATGCCGTGGATTTCATTCGGTATCTCCATCGGCATCTCGTTTGACATTCCTCTCGTTTGTTTTTTTCTTTCTTATTGTTTTTACCGTGTTATTGCGTAATCGTATTGTCAAATGCGTCTGCGAATTTTTATCACTTGGGGAATTGAATCATCTCTCTTCGCGTTTAACTATTACGTTGTTCCCGAATGTCATTGGGTCTGTTCTCCCTCATTCATTTCCGCGCCTCGCTCACACTTAGCGTTATATCGAGCGTTAAAGGGACAACAAAGGGAGAGGATGAAGCATTACGAGTAAGAGCATAGATAGAGCAGCGTTCTCTAAAGCTCGTATCACGCTACGCGTTGGAAATTGAGATTTGTGAATTAGAAATTAATCAAACAGTTTTTATTTTAATTCATTTTGTTCTGAATACATTTTGTTCTAAATTGGCTGAATTCTAATCTTCAATTAGGCATTCAATCCTTGTTATTACTATTGGAAATTGAGGATTATGATTTGGAGATTGGAATTCAGCCAGTCAGAACAAACAAATAAATTGAAATTAAAATTATTTCTGATCGAATTTCAATTTCCAATTCGCGATTTTTAATCTCTAATTCGAAATTGGACGTGTAGTGTGATACGGATTTAAGGATTTATAATGCCTAGGTATTGGCCGTGTTGAACAGAAAAAGCAGCTTTGCAATTATTATAAGACTTTTTAATATGATTGGTTTATACATTTAGATCCAATGAAAAGAGCAAGCAATTCAATCTTATTAAAAATTTTACAGCAGTTACAAAGCAATTTTTTCTTCTGAACGCAGTCAATGACTTCACATGTGATGTTTACTTATTGCTTTTTTTACTTTCATTAAGAAAAGGGAAGATATGAATAATCGATACGTCAAGTTGATTCCCACAATTATAAATATTGGACAGGATTCCTTTAATATCCGTTTCTATCAAGTAGATTAATTCTAATTTCGGATATTAATTTGGTTTTTATTTATTTTTAATTCTTAAAACTTAGAAAAAATTAAGAGTAAGTTGAACCCATAAACTGCATTCTCTGATCTTAGCTTCGTTCATCTGCTCCATTAAAAAGAAAGAATTGAATATATTAGCTTCTCTCTTCAACTGAATACTTGAGAGAGAGAGAGAGAGGGAGAGAGCAGTATGAGAAAACAATATTCAAGCTACTCTTTCTAATAGTGATAATTTTATAGAAATACGCAGTCTGTTCTTATTATGTTTTAACTGTTGAACCGAGATTAGAGTTAATTGAGACGAGGAAAAAATGTAGATACTAAATTTTAATAAATATTTCTTTGAATAGAATCAACTCAACATTTACTTATAGTAACAATAAACAATTATTTAATAAAAAAAATGAGTTATCAATAATTTGATTAAATTAATGATTCTTGTATTAAATATGTAAATATATCTATTTAGTAAACATAATTAATTAATATTATTCAGACAAGTAATTTATTAAAATTTAATACATTTTTTTCAATGTAGAAACCGGAATACGATGTAATTAAAAATCTCCTTTCGTTTTCGCCCAGTTACCGCCGTCACTGCCATTTTCGGCGATATAGGACGCAGGAAGAAAAGGAAGGTCATCCTTTTTTACGTATTAGAGAGGCGTAATTTAGCGCGCGCGCGCACATACATACACATTGTTGCTCTACATCGCGCGAGGGAACGATACGGGGAACAAGTTAGTTGCGTGTGACTCCGATTCTCTCGGCATGTCGATGTAGGCTGGAGGGTCTTCGTCGGCCTTGAAGAGAAACCGGTCTCCCCGGAGAAATTCGCGCATCGATTGTTCCATGTTTGGAACCGGAAACGCCGCGCGTCACGCCGGGCCTTATTTGTCGGAATATTGACGAGAAATGAGCGAATCATTAATAGGTCTGTTCACATTGCTTGAAATCTCTTAAAATTTTTGCACTTGAAAGTGAGATAGAATATATTTGGGCGCTGAAGAGAGAGAGAGAGAGAGAGAGAGGATACCGAGTGACCAGACCTAATATTCCTGATCCTCTAATGATCTTGCGAATAGAGAAGAAAAACAGAAATATAGATGGACAAAGTTTATTAAGGAGATTCTCACGTTTGATAAAATAAATATAAGACAAGTCTATAATATACATGTAATATAAAAGTTAATAATATCTAGAAAAAATTCTGATGATATTTAATTATAAATTTATAGAATTTCACATTACAAGTTGAAAGTATAATCTTATTCTGTAGTTATTCTTTTTTAAATTGAGACACTAGTGTAAAGACAGCAAATTTAAAAGTCATTATAATTATAAAGTAAAGTTAGTACTTAAGTTTGTTCTCGTAAAGTTTTATTTAAATTGACCATTTACAAGAAATATTCTTCAATGAAAAAGATTAGAATATATATCAAATGGACGATGTGTGTACATTAAATAAGCATCTTACAATTTTTATTTTGTCATTTTAAAAATATTTAGTGACATAAAATTAACAATAATTATGTATAATGGCATAAGATATAGTAATCTTTTTATTCCATTATTTTAATTGTTTACATATTATTATGAAAAAATTGTCTATTGATTAGAAAGTAGCGAGAACTTCCTTAATATTTTAGGTGCTATCCAAGATTTGTAATTCTAAGCATCGACTTGTTGACGTGTGTCGACTTTCACGCCTATTATCTTTCTTTTCTACCTTCTTTAAGAAAAAAATAGAAGGCAATGGACATAAGCATCGATATGTGTCAGATCAATGACCACAATTCTTGGACAGCACTATTTTAGGACGGAAGTTATCTATGAAATAAAAAGAGATACTATGTTTATGCTATAAAAAATAGAGCCACGGATTCGCGGGCGGTCCAAAGTTCCGTTCTCGGAGCGAGAGATTTCACTGCATTATCGCGCACGCTTCACTTTCCTTCCCCACTTCTCCCAGTTTCTCTTCCTCTTCACGCATATCCATCGTAATCGCGCGTTCGACGCACGATAAGAATGCAACTTCGATAAAGCTCGATGAACGCGACGGCAACGGCGAGCTTTATCGAAGTCACATTCTTATCAAGTCGAGCGATGACTTTAAACTCGTGATGAGTAAACACACCGCGGCGCATAGATATCGTAAATTTTTAACGAGAGAGATCAAATCCATTCTCTTTTGTCTCAGTGTTTAGGCTGAGCCTCTGAGCAAAAGATACTGAAAAAGACAATGATAAAGACGCCTCTTACGTAAGCTCTTCTTTCATTGATTACTCGTCGTTGTATATAAGAATATGGAAAAAAAAATTATGTGAGGTTTATTTTACTATGCGATGCACGAATCTCATGAATCGTGTTTTTAACGTGATCATAATATTAATGTCCTGTAATGACAATGAGTGATAATGCGGCGAATTATTTTACAGTTAACGGATAAACGCCAGGAAGTAAAATATGTAATTATTTAATGAATTGTTTATTCTCATTCCCGCCTCCACGTACATTTTTGTAATATATTGATTGTGTGAGATATACGTGAGAGTTACGATTAAAAACGTGCGCTGTATCCGCCTGGAATAATCTCGCTGCGAAACAGAGGTAACATTATCGCAAATTTTTTTTCATCGGAGAAACACGTAGTTTGCGTTTAAAATATTGAGTTAAGCTCGTTAGAAACGTGCCTTTTTCTGTGCAAAAAAAATCTATGTACTCGTACGTGCGTCTCTCCTTGAACTTGAAAAACAATTACGTCATTAGTGAAATATACAAACAATTCGTATTTAATATATTAAATATACATTAGCACGATTCGCTTAATACTTTGTCAAGTCATCGATTTATTTGAGTGACGCTTGGAATTTGCACGAGTCTTGTCACTCATTTGTGTTGTAATAGTTTTATTTATTCGATTGATGTCCATTTCTATTAATTTTAATTTCAACTTAATTTTTTTTCTCTTTATCTTTTTCTAGTTCTAAGAATTAGAAAAATATGAAGAGAAAATTAAATTGAGATTGAAATTTACCAATTCTTTAAATTTTCTAAAGTAGAATTTCTTTCTGAAGAGTGAAAATTGAGCAAGTCTATCAAGAATGGCTCAATTATCAATCTTCAAGAGCGAGAGACTTCACTCTAAAAATTAAAAAAAATACGTGCATTAATAAATATGAACATAAGAAAGATTTTTTTTACAAAGTATGCTTAAGACATTAAAGTAACAATATATAAATTATTTAAGGCATTAATGAAACAATGTAAATCATTTTGAGATGTTTAAAAAAAGGGTAATAAGTGTTAAAACGGCACATTAGATTTATTAAGCTCGTTGCCGAAATTATCTTGGCAGTTAAAATATTAAGATATTCTAAACGAGTAATTATCCTTAATTTTTTGGTAGTCTCGTAGTGGCAAATCAGAGAATAGCCGCGCATTTGTTATTCCAAGTTTCATGGGCATTTGCTAAATTGAATTAAACGTACTTCATTCGCGAAATGTTCCGATACGCTACGCGGTCTTCCGTGACTCAAGGTCTTCGCGAGATACATATACGGTCACGATTCCGAACTATCCCTCGAACCTTTCATATTTTATATTTGGACACTTTGTATACAGAAGAAAAGAATTTATTTACATTCGAGATTTCTATTTGTTTAATTTACAATTTATTTCTTTGGAACGATTCAATTTTAAAAGAAACGTCATTTTATTTAGTACCAGTTTTTTAGTTTTATTGCATAAAATATTGTTTGGAAAAAAACACAATTATTTGAAACAATATTTTTTGATGAAATAACGTTTTCCTTGATTAAATATTATTCTATGAAATAAAATGTTTTTTTCAAGAAAATATTTAGTTTTAAGTAAGATAAATAAACTTAAAAGGTTAAACAATCACATTTTTAATTTTAAAGATCGATTTGATTGGACTGTTCTAATGAATACATTTTTCTTTAGATTTAATAAAATTTGTTAGATTAAAAAAAATCTTTTTCTCTGTGTACTACAATTTGAACGTTAATTGTATAAGCCATAAACTGACCGGGAAATGAATCTCCCGTATTAAGGAAATTCTTCCGTCTCTTTTTAGCTCATTTATCGGGACATTTGTCATTCAAAAAATAACAAATATTTTCTCTTGATTTTATGTCAGTAAATCTCTATTACGTTTACGGATAGATTTACGTTGAAGGTAAATCCGAGTAAATCTGTCTATATGTATATATATATATACGTGAATTTTATTATTATGGTGTACAATTCTATTTAAAGAAATCATTTGAAATTTTTAATTCAAGTCTTGCATTCGTTGCATTTGCATACAAACGACGTACGTGAACGTCTACGACTCGGAACACATGTATCAGGATCGGTTTTGAGGAAATCAACTATTGTCAAAGTTGCAAGATGATGCTTTTCGATATTCTCACTCGAATATTTTTTTATTCGCTTAATTTTAACATTGAACTTAATAAATCTGATGTATTATTTCAATATTTTATTGTTGTCTTAATATATCTTTATTGTTTCTTTAATATCTTAGACCTAGTTCTCCACAAATGTAAGGTTAACCGTAACCTCGGTTTAATTTAATCTTTTTCTACTTTTTAGAATTAAATTAAACCGATCGAGATTAAAGTTAATCTTTCATTGATGGAACTGAGCCTTATTGTTAGATATCTACAAAGGAATCGTCGGAACTAATATCCCTCACCGAGTTTTGATCTTTGAGAATGTTCTTTGAGAAGATCTTTGAGCATCAAAAAATATTTGGTCTATATATCTTTTTATCAGCCAATCTCTTAAGATTATGGGAAATAATCTCTCGAAAATAACGGATTTTGTTCAATTTCAGCGGATATCTTCAAAACTATGATATATATATATATATGTAATCTGATTAGATATTTTTGTAATAATTTATTAAATAGGACAGAAGAAAATATACAATAATAGCAATTTATTAAAAAAAAATAATACAATTCATGTCGCTCGCATTCCCTCTCTTCTCTTTCCGATTTTTTAAATTTATTTCTAGCCTTTCATAATTTCCTATCTCTTTCCTTTGATTTTATTTAAATCTTCTTTTTAATTTTATTTTTTATCTATCTCTAATTTTACAAATGAGGTCCTTTATTTCCTGACATTTTCTAACGCTCTATACAATTCCTATCTTCTCCACAGAATATACGCTTCCAATACTTCTCCTCTAACCAGTATTTATTTGCTTCTTCCATATTTCCGTATTTTAGTTTCACTATTAGTGTAACTTCCTCTCTCTGTTTGTAAGACATCAATTTCATCTAGATTTTTCTCAGATATCTGGATCCTCTATCATTTATTCCTATTTCCTTATATTTCTTATTGTATCCCTCTTAAAATTCTTGTATCCTTCCATTGCCTGTAGTCTCCTTATTAGTAAAATCCTTTATTTTTTGTTTGGGATCAATTTTAAGGAATTCGAAGAAAACTGAATTAAAAGAATTAAAAAATTAACATCAAAATAGTAAGACGGTGTTTTGATATTCTCGCTCGAATATTTTTTTTGTTCTTCGCTCTCCACTTAATTCTTGTCGGTTTCGCTTATCGCAAATCTTGAAAAGCCGATATTAACATCGTCATTTAATGAGCTGAAGTGTATCCCCTTGGCCTACGAGTCGTAGTTTGTCGCGACCTTGGTACCAATTCGTTATTGATACGCGGGTTTTCATCCGAGGCTAAAGTTTCTCTGGACGCTCGTCTGTCTCTGCAACTGGAGGGTTCGCTGGATCGATTCGACCCAGTTCTTCACCCTCGACCTCGAAATTTATTGTTCCGTCGACCCATTTCTGGAAATCAAGACATTGCCGCAGTACGCAGATGTTATAAGCGATATCTACAAGTTACTGGAGTTACGAGAGAGTTGCTCTCACAAGAGTCCTGTCACAACTATTTGGAATTGATTCGATTTTCCTTGAAATATGTTGTACACAAAAATCTAAGAGATACACATTTTATCAGCCCAATATCTCAGATTTAAGGGGTGAATGAAACATCTCCTTAAAGTTAACACTTGTATTGATTTCTTATATACATAGCAAAATATATCATTATATTGCTAAGAAAAATGATTATTCAATTTATTTTCTTTCTTTTAAGCAACGATTGTATATAAATATATTTTCAAATTATTTATTAAAAAAATATTTTTTAACAAAGAATATTTTCTTGATAAATCTTGAAGTATATTTATTGCAAATTTTAGAGAAATTCATAATATAGATATATTCAAAATAAGAATTTATTATTTTTATTATAAAAATTAATCAAAAAAGCGAATATGTTTAATAATATTTAATTTAATAATATTTATTGAAATATTAAACATAAG
>Ga0157363_1004842_pt1 | contig 12496 bp, 6 predicted proteins | sample AttsexASBM1_FD_111477 | JGI IMG/M metagenome (GOLD analysis project Ga0157363, IMG submission 111477) | Fungus gardens microbial communities from leaf cutter ant in Ribeirão Preto, State of São Paulo, Brazil - Atta sexdens ASBM1 | ecosystem: Host-associated > Fungi > Mycelium > Unclassified ...
CAAAATTAATTCACACAACAACATTGAAAATCATTTATACTTTTTATTTATCTAAAATCTTTTTTCTGATACAAAATACCTTCTTTCCATTATGTATGTTTGTTTGGATTGTTACATGTATATTTTGTGTATATTTGTTTGAATTGATATATGTATATTTTGTGTCTAAGCATAAGAGAATCGTTTTCTCGATGTTTCTTTAGAGGGTAAATATAAATTAAATATGTATTTTATATTGTGTGCGTCAATATCGACTATATTAATTTAATTTGATATAAAAAATTAATAATAAATTAATTTGTAATAATGGAAGCGAATAAACTTTGGCTTTCACTGGTTGCTATATTGATTCGATACCTCCGAACTACCCCCATTAGACGTGCCAATAATGGCTCGCGAGTGGTCCAATTTTGGCAGTTTCGGCCGCTAGTTCAAGCCAAGTCAATCGACAAAGGTTTCGAGGCATTCCGTGCCTCGACTTCGTTTGGTCGAGATCGAATAACGGGCGACGTGACTGCCAAGATTGCTTCTCCTCGCGAGATGAAAACTGGAGAAATAGGGATAACCGCGTGTCGTAGCTCGTGCGAATAAAATCCGTAAAGGCGTAAAGAAATTCAAATCACTTTTGTCGACGATATCATACGGCTTGAAATGCTTATCGCGAACCGATTTTCGATTTTGCCGGTTTTGAAAACGTGACACGATGGAGAGTGATGACATTCTTCTCCAAAATAACGTGGCTATATTATATGGTATGCCCCGAAGCAAATAAATCTAAGCTGTTCCCAGTTTTCTCTGCTTCTTTTATTTACTATCTAAATAAGATCACAAACATTTATACCTAAATATATTTTATTTCGCATTTCAATCTATCTAACAAAATATTTTAAAGATTATTTAATTACGAAGCACATAAATTGACGAACACATAAATTAAAAAAAATCGGTTCTTTGTGTTTTTTTTTATTAAACAGAACTAATCTATTTTTAATACATGAATGGCAAAACATTATTCATCTTTATCGCACAAGAAGAATGTCTTGCGTTTCTTCACGGTTCTTCATCATGAATTCAGATGGCGGTACTTGGAGATGTCTGATCTAATACGTCTTTTGCTATTTGCTCTTACATTTAGTAATGTCTGTTTATTTTTGCCGGCAAATATTATGTAAGTAATTAAAGAGAAAATAAATTTTTCTATTATTTTTATTTTACCGTTTTTGACATGTTTAATTTGGCACAGAAAGTTTTATAAATTATTATAATTAATGCTCTATTCTATTCCATAAAATATTAAAGACTGTGTAAAAAAATAAAAACTGAAAAAGATACTATTATTAATATCTTTACCTTTTTATCATTAATTTTATTATTAATATCTTTTTATATATTTTTTTTATTTTATTTATTTTAACATTCAATATTAATACGTATCTATCTGACAATAATTTCTTCGCAATCAATAACACTGTCTTTTTATAAGTTATTTAATCACGTCGTGTCTAACACGTCGAATGTAAGGGTTGAAATTCTTTCAAAACTCGACAACTTCGTTGAAAGGTTGAAACGATGATGGCTATCGAAGAGTGAATCGTATTTCAGAGATTTAGGTCAACACGCGGTACATATCGAGTTGCTCTTTTACCAGATTCTAATGTCGTCGCGGCGGTATAGTACGTGATCGTCGAAACAGGTCGGGAATTATAGTTTCCATTACCTCGCGGCTCAACGATGGATAGAAATTAACAGGCTGCTGCGCGGATGTAAACGTAAGTTAACCAATTATATGGCCGTGACCGATTGTGTTCAGGGAAAATGGTTTCAAGCACGTTCTCGGTTTTTTCAGCATTGTCCGAAAGCTTCTAATGCAGAAAATACTTGCACACCATGTTTCGGTCGTAAATTCGTTATCAAGCTCGATTGTCTATCCGTTTATCGGAATATTAAACATTGTTGTTTGCTTTATTTCATGAAGCAGCAAGGAAGTATTACGGGAAATGTAAATAGATATTATGAATTTTAAATTATATGCGAAACTTAATAACGTTAAAGAGTTTTCTGTGAAAAGAGGTTCATCGACAATAAATATAATAATTTAGAAGATTAATTATGCAGTTTCGCACTGTGAAAACGAATACAATGCTTCTAAAGCAGTTTTATTATTTAGTTCTTAAACATGGAACGCTATTTTTAAGGAAATTTACAAAGAAATTCTTACAAGTATTGTGTCGAAACATAATAGAGCGTGACCGAGCATAATTATGTAATTTTAGTTGGCCGCAAACGAATCCTTATACAAATAATAGAACTATAATAATAGAATATTCCTACTATTAATATTTATTATAAAAATATTCTATATTTTAATAATATAAATATTATAAATAGATATTATAAATAGATAGAATAATAGAGAAATAGATATTAATCACATGTTAATTTTTTCCTTGAAACTATTATTACTGTAAATTGAGCCCTTAAAAATCTTATGAGGGATTCCCAAATATAAATATAAAATTAACTTTCTTTTTCTGGGTGTATTTGCGCGATATCAGTTTCTAATTTAAATTATCACGTTTCTCGGAATGTGTGGCAATAGATATATTTATCTTGATTAAAATTTGTTGCGCAGATTGAGATGGCTTCTAAAGTACAAGTTCCGCGACGCGCGGAATTCGGGAACTTTGTGCGAGAAGCGGTGCATCTATTTCGGTTTCCGCTGTAAATTCCATCTCTTCCCTCCCCCCATCTTACTCTTTCTCTCTCTCTCTCTCTCTCTCTCTCCCTCCCTCCCCCTCTTTTTCAGACTCTCTACTTTTCTTTTACAACGATTCTTTTCTCTTCCATTTCAATTTGCTCCGTTTTTTAACAGATCCGTCTCTTTCTCCTCGTTTATTCCTTCGTTTACGCCATTTTTCGTTAGTTCCATGTCCATGGAGTCGAGATTGGCCGTCTTAATCAGATTTTATTCGCCTAAAAGGATGGATGGGATAAGGGGAAATAATTAATGTGCATAAGGTAGGATCTTTTCCCAAGATAGTCTTTCTAATTATCCGGCGCCCTTTCCGACTTCGCGTTTATCACATCCGGCTTTTCGGTAGATGCTTATCGTTTCTCGATTTCCTACGTGTTCGCCCTTCTCGTCGCACACGCAGAAAATAGTGCAACTGCAAGTGAAATCGTTAATCTTGCAGTGAGAAAACTTTCGTGGAGATAGGTACATTGATTCTGAAGCGTTTGCCACTTAACTGCTCTCTACTTTATAAAACATTTGATGCATATTTTAACATAACAATTATATGTAATATAATTTTTATGTTACGAAAATCTCTAAAATACTTATAAGGCTATAAGAGTTTTTTTTCGTTAATAAAATTCGTTTATTACATAAAGAAAGATTTTAAATTTGTTTTTAATCCTCTGGGAATAATCATCTGGGGTGATTTTTATATCCTTAGCAGAGAGAAAATGAATATAGTCAATAGTTTTCTTTACTAAAAATCCACTTCTATTTCTTCTTTTATCTTTTTAAAAAAAATATTTAGTAAATCTTGTACATAAATGATTATACATAAATGATTATATACATAAATGATTTCAAATATTTATGTGTATATAAAACAATCAATATTGTAAAACAATCAATATTATACAATATATTGAGTTGTCCGGAAAATTCGCGCCGCAAAAGATTTAAATTTAGTAAATGTATACTAAAATTTAAATCTTCGTTTCAATTTTCTTTCAAAATTGGCACGAACTTTCCGGACAATCCAATATATGTATATATATATATATAATAATGACTTAAAATTGAAGTAGAAAAATTACCTCATGTAATCGTTATGCAATAAAAACCTAACTATTATTCTCGGATTCATAAAGGATTTTAAAAATTGAAATATAAGTAAACGCGAGTTTTCACTCAAATGTCATTATGTTTCTCATGCTTATCGGATCGGAATTTTTCTAATTATGATTTTCGAGATTCAAAAGAAGATCCTGAACAATTTTATATAAAATAGGGAATTCGTAATGCCAGAGAAACCTTTGTATCCATGTAATATCGTTTGATCAATTCGCTATAGATAAATGCGGCAACACGCTTATATCCATAAAATTGCGTTTTGAGATGGAAAATGTACGATGCACTGAAGATAAATGAATCACCGGAAAATGAACGGGATTTGTCGCCGTCGAAGGCAATGAATTTTATTAACTCGATGTTGAGATGCATGCGACCTACGTTTCTCCGCCGTAAATATTTGCGAATCGCGAGCTGCAAAGCGGGTTTTCGAGAGGGAAAATTGCAGTTGTTTGGTAGCTGGCATACCACGGAAGTCTTTGTGTTGCGCGCCTCCATCGCGATTACATTCTTGTCTATAACGCGCTGCTTCTCGAAAATTACTAGTTATGGAACGAATGGAAGACCGCAGTTACATAAAAACTATCTTTAATATAAAGAATTTAAGTTGTCCTCTCCTTCAATTCAATCCCTTAACTGCGAACGAGGCACATATCGTGTAGCAAAGATTGAGACATTTGCTGTTAAAGAAAGTAAAAATTTTAGCGAATGATAGATTAAGGGATTTTTCTAACTAATCTCTCTATTTACAAAATTGACAATGCTCTTCAATAATTAACATGGAAATACAAAATCTTTATATTAGCAGTGTATTTTTGTTTTGCTTGTTTTCGATAAATCTTAATACGGAAAGAACGATTTTGTTGAAATAAAAAAAATCGCAGACATAGATCTTCTAAAAAGATATCCTCTTCTCGCAAATTAAGAATTGCATTTTACTAATAAACACAATCTGTCCTTTTTGTTCTAATTAAATTTTTAAATACTTCAACAAAACTATTCTTTTCTTCCCAAAAAATTTTCTCTCAATAAGAAATAGATAATTTGGCGTTGCAATTAAATAATTAAATAATTGTACCGACGTTACGTCTCGTCAAGCTCTCTATATTATTCGAAAATTTGCTTTTACTGAATTCAGCGAACTTTTTGGAGCGTCATGTGATATCGATGATAACGCTTATAACGAATTCTGCGGTCATCGAGCGTATCTGTTCACCGCTTCGATGATTTCAAACATGTTTTGAAATTAGTGACAACGGATTCGAGATTCTTCTCGAGCTTTCAGCCGAGAAAATTACAGCCAACGAAACACCGAGCGGCTTTTTGTATCCGTATTGCGATATTTCGTTTCATCGCGCTCGCTCTTCACGAGGCCACGCCGCTGTTGTTTGCAACATGCGCATATTTGCGCCCGCGCGCACGAAAACAAGGGAATTATTCGTGAAAAACGTATGGCTTATTTAACGTCGACCCGAAAGTGCGACTCGTTGGTTTCACGAGATTAGCTTGCTGCAATTTCCTTCAGACGATAAGGATTTTTTTACACACGCAAATATCCGATGTATCGTACAAAGCTATGATAATTATACGGAGCACATCTGCGTAAACTCCGCGCGAGTAATATGCAGTTAGATATCGATTATGTATTTATCTCTCAGAAGGCAGAACATGGAAATGCGTTCGTTGATGCGACCACGAATATTTGAACTCGACCCACGCCCACTCGAAATAGTTTGATCTATTCAGATGGTCCGAAGGAGACTCAGATAGGGCGGGCCGATCCACTATTCAGAAGTCAGAACTATTGGAAAACTGCTCGAATCTAATTGAGTATTCGATTTGGTCTCCGATCGACAAATCGGCAGTTCGCATTTGCAAACGCGCGAGCTTCGCTGTGCATATCCGCGCCATCGATTAATCGAGTTATTAACTTCACTCGGGGAAAGAAATGACGATGCATTGCACGAAGATACCAAGGATCTTGCTGTACAGAGTGACCACCGGATATCCTTTTCACCGCAGATATTTTGTCCGGTGCATTCGCGTGTCTTTGGAACCGATATTTTCTCGATAAAGTCTATATCGGGGTTCTGTACTCTTCATATCGGTCTTCACTTAAACTATTTTCAATCTGAGTGATATTGATATCTACTCTCTTTATTGTTGAATATCATAAATATGTACGTTGAATTAAAAATAGATTTTTAAAATACACTATAGATAGCTAATAATAGGATCAATTCGTATTTAAATCAAATGAAATAATGCAATATTCGAATAAAGAACAGGAATTGTTAAATAAATAGCTTCAAGTCTTAAAATTTTTGTTTGGGAAAAGCGTGAAAAAACTTGAATTTTTTCATTCACGCCATCAATATGATCTTTTTTGAAAATTTAAAAAAATTCATTGTTTTAAAAGTTAATAAAACGTAAATATGGAATGAAGAATACAATTTTTTTTTTTATTAAAATACAATGCACTTGACTGATTTTGGATTTAGTTGATTTTGGAACTAAAAAGTTCGCTATTTTTATTTTCGGTATAGACTCGAAATAATTAACTCTTAGAATAGATTTCTGAATTTAATAGAATTTTTTTTTATGATTGTGAAGCGTTTTTATTATCCTATGAATATAAAACAAAATTTACATACTATATTAAACGCCATATTTAGTTATTTGTTGGAAAAATATAATGTCTTTTCCTATTTTATCTTTATGTGAAATTCAAATAAAAAATAAATAAAATACAAATGAAAAATTGGCAAAAAAAGTTTTATAAAAAAATAATAAATAAAAATAAAAAAATTAATGGTACAAAATAAAGACTAACTTTTTTTTGCAACTTGACCTATTTTTTTTTGATTTCATAGAGTTTGTAACTGTTTCACACATTTTTAAACCGTTCAATTTGTAACCACGGAATTAAGCAATTTAGAATTCTACAATTTATTTCGTTATATTTTTGGATATTTGTGGCTTCTTTTAGATATGGGCTACTCAAATAATAATCCTTGTAACTGATGAATATTGTAAAGATATTAGATATTATCTAGAAATAGGAATCTTTCGAACAGAAATTTAGATTCCGATAAAATTTAGACTATATTTAGATAATAATCGTTTATTCTAACCAAGAACAGCTTAAATACATTGTTTTAATAGATTTTAATGCACAATGTTTTCGATCTGTGTCTTGGCAGATCTTTAGATTTTCCGTACTAGTTTGAGGCACTTGGGATATTTGAATATTCAGATATTAAGATGTTGTACAGACATTAGAGACAGGACGAAGAGACGAAGGATTATAGACCCGTTTAACTGACTATATATATTCCAAGATATAGTAGCTCGATATATGCGGAATACATACCTTCACGGTGCTAAATTGTTAAACTACCGTAAAGCGTTTAATAGATCAGAAGTTATATACGAATTGCTTGGGAGCTATCGACTTCAATCGTCCGCGTTACAGTTTACGGATGTGTTATTTAGTTATTTAGTCTATTAACTTTGTTTACGTTTCACGATTTATTAACGCTTGTCCGCAGTGTCGCCGTACCGAATATATTCATCGGCTCGCAATCTGTTCGTCTTGTTAAAGAGCGTGCCGTGATTTTACTAAAAGTACTCGTACGACTTTCTCATCCACGGATTCAACATCACGTCTTCAGTAAATTAATCTTAATCCATGCGGGACGAACGGAACGGCGTGCTACGACAGCGACGATGTTCGCATTTAGAACGATTATCTTTAATGAGAAACCCGAGGAGAAATCGCGATTTCTCGTGAAATAAGACAGAGTCTTTCTGCGTCATCGTTCTACCTTCGAACTCGATTTAATGCGTTTTAAGATAACACTCGTATTTTCGATAAACAGGAATAATAACGGCACTGAAGCGAGAGATATTGAGTGAAGAGTGGACGAATAACTTCTTTGGGAAGCTGTAATGCGAATTAGCTATACGATGATACTCCACTTAACTTTTTACTTTTCAGTCGCCGCAGGCGAGAAGCGGAAATGGGAATTTCGTGCCGAAAACAGAACCGGGACTTGAAGGAAGCTCAAATGTGTTTGGGTTCCCTATTCTCGGAACTTTCTGCGAAGACGTACACTATATGCACATCCGCATGCATTAGTGGTGCCTGCAGTCGACGGTCAATGCTTCTATAACATTTAGTCCTTCCGATAACGAATCCGCGTTTCCTTAGAGATCTGAATTATTTTGTGCAAGAAATATATGCAACATGATCTTGTATCGTCGGATATTGAAATCCTATAATAAGAGGAATTAAAGATATATTGCACGAATTTTTTGATAAAATAAAAAATTATGAAAAAGCAGATTTTTCTATATTGTTTTTGTGTAAAAATAATATGTACAAAAAATTTGGCGATAATTTAAAATTTGGAGCAAAAATTGTTTCAAAACAAAGTATACACGTTTTTAAAAAATAATTAAGATAAAATGAGAAAATTTTTATTTAAATTATAAAATTGTATTACTAAATATAAATAATGATCTTATTGAACTGTTTCATATTTGTATTATATTAATTTTTATATACAGAAAATATAAATTTCTAATTCTGATTAGTTTTTGCAGAGAGTATAATTGCAAAGTATAATATCAGTTTCGATTTATTTGAAACTCATCAGTACTATACAGGTGATTAGAATTGATTTCCAATTTGACTTTCAAACTCTGATTATAGCCATATTATACTTGATTTTTCTTCATTGGAAATTATTATCCTTTCAAAATGACACTTTTAAACTCAATATATACCAAGAACCTTCTAAAACTGAATTTTACGATAATCATATTACTTTTTGGATCTAATTAAACGAGAGAAATCCTATATTCTGGCGAAGCGGATCTTAAGTATATATTTCTTGTGTAAATTTATATACATTCTGATTCTGCATTCTTGTGTAAATTTATATACATTCTGATTCTAAATTTTGCGTTTTAAGATAAAAAATTCCGGCAGTATGTAGAATCAGAATGTATATAAGTTCACACAAGATTGTATTTCAACATGAAGATTCATTTCTATTAAATATATACGATTTCTCTCATTTCATTATATTTATTCTCATCGATCTAAATTTGTATATTATTTTTTTAAATTTGAATTTTAGCACACATTCTGAGAATCGAATTTAGTAATCTCGAAAATTCGGCCTAAAAAAAAATAAGGTCTTTTAAATTTCTTTATTGGAAAACTCCCGAAAAAGATTAAAAAATACGTTTCTTTTGTTATCGTGATGAATCAATTACTCAAAGCAGTCAAAAAGACTGATAGGTTTTATATTGCTGCACTCTAAAAAATAGTCGATGTGAATTTAACACTCACGTGGTGTCTATATAATTCTCACCATGTTTTAACACTATGGATGTTGTAACACCATGTTTTAAATCCACACTATGATGGTGTTAATTTAATACCAACACAATGAGAATTATGTAGACACTGCATGGTTAAGTTCACACAAACCAAATTTTTTAGAGTATCGCTGCAAAAGAACACAAGAGAAGCGAAAAGAAAAAAAGTCACGTACGACGGATAACATTTTTATAACACGCGTGAAAAGCAATGCGAGAATCGACGCGAAACGATTCGGGTTGGAAAAAGTCGTATTTCGGTTTAAACTGGACACAAGGCACATGAAGGAAAAAGAACCGCGCAAACCAGAGTACTCTGTATCCGCGTGGGCAGATAGGTAAATGGACACGAGGCTGTCGACAGTGATATCACACGAGGGATATTGCGGATTATATATACAGGTGCATGTGCGATACTCACCGTTTCCGGCTGCTCGCCCCCAAAGTAATGTACACACACTTACACACGGTTCGCACACCATCACGAGTCAGTACAGCGGCGCGATATTACGTTGCTTTTCGATACTCCGAGAGAGTTCCTTTTCTATGTGCTCGCACCACGTTGCACTCCCACGCCCGTACAACCTCGTGCGATTATTTGCCTTTCGGCCGGCTTTGAAGGAAAACGAATTCGCTAATATGTTAATATTTGACCTGCGCGCTACGCGACTTTTTCCCTTTCACCCTTTATGTTCGTTTAATTTTATATATTTTACACCTTTCAGTTATAAAATTTGAGAGTAAAATGTATTATTATGTATCGGAATTGCTGTTTGTTTCAGTAGCGATAATATTTTTCATTTTATAAGTTTCCATTAAATGACATATATTTTATCCATCGTTTTAAATTGCTAATATTTTTCAATCTTTTAAATATATAATTTTGAATTTTATATATTTTAAGAGCATTTCATAATTTCCAAATTTCATTTCCAATTTTCATTCCTGAAAATGTCACATCACTCATGAGACAGGAAATTAGAAACATGATTTATGAAGGTTTAACTACTAATATCATTTGATAAGAAATCTGTTCTTTCACTTCAAATTATGATCAACAAGTACATCTGTCTAGCTTTAATTTGCGAGCGGCTCTTAGAGCCTCAAGAGCTTTTAATTTATTTTATTATAATTATTAACGACAAAATAAGATATTTATTATCGCATAAATATTTCATTGATTACTCACGCGTTAAATACTCGAGAGCTTCATTAAAACATAATAATAAATCGTATAATATTATTCAAGATACGCTTTTAAAGCACCGGCCGCTATTAATGTAATTGTATTACTGAATTTCTACGTTTATCTGTTCAAGTTGCTCTATTTAGCAACGATGAGTTCGTCAGTGATCGATCAATATGAAAAATTTGCATGAGCCGGTTTATCTTAGCACCTAAAATCGATGCACACCTCATCAACGTACTTTGTGAACGGCTGAAGCGCGCAATCGATAATCATAGATATCTATCGCGCGTATCGTTCACCGCATTTATCGGGCAACGAACTCATGCAAATGTCTTTGTTGATGGATGGTGCTCGCGATAACGAAGACAAATCTGCGAACATTATGAGAGGATAACGCGTGGGTGTTACATAGGAATCGAGATGCTGATGCAGGAATTTGGATTATACCGCGAAGTGATCGGGCATCCCGATGGGACTGCATTTGCAAATGCACTTTATTCCGTTGTGTCCGTATCAGACTGTGCTGGACCAGGCATTTCAACAGATTAACACTAATAGATGCCAGCGGACATGAAATAAATTAATTCATACATTAGTGAACTGTCAGATATAATAGAATAAATGAATACGCGGATGTAAAGAAAATTTTCTGCAGCAGTTTAGTGTAAAAATCTAAATGAAAAAAATTATTTCGTCGAAGTATTTAACCCTTCACTAGCACCATGAATTTTAGTTTTTCCGTCAGTAATAAAAAGCTTCAAGAAATACAGAACATTTTTTTTATTGCTCCCTTATAAAAATATGAAAAAATTCTGATATATTTCTTAAAGCTGTAACAATAAATTTTTACCATCATAAAATTTAGATTATATTTATTTATTTTTTAGATTTAAATTTATTTATCAAAATTCAGAATAAAAATATAGTGCTTTCAAAGATTTCAGTTGTTGGAAAGATTAAAAATTTAGCTAGATGTAGAAAATAATTTTGTCTGTAAATAATTTTGTTGAATCCATCAAAATAATTATGTAAGAAATTTAAGGATGATGAGCAATGCTGCAAAAAATATTCTAACAATCTGTTTGAGTGTCCTATATAATTATTTTAATACTTCTACAAAACTATTTTCAGAGTTGTATCTAACTAGATTTTTAAATACTTTGGCATAACTATTCTTTTCGTGTAGAAATTTAAATATAAAACTATATAACTCGGCAAATCTTAAATGAAGTCTTGTCAAAAATCGTTCCATGTGTTTCAAGCGAAATGCAATGATCTCAGTAATAACAAACTTCAATCATTCTACTTTCTGAAATTCGTCTTGATCGTCTTGCATGTGCGAATGCGATAGCTTGCGTTATCGCATTTTGAAAAATTGAAGAGTCAGCTAAGGCATGATGCACAGTTAAGCCAAAGTAGTAACAAAAATGGAATCACGGATTATCATACATTTTTTCCATCACGCGATCGAAGTGAACAATACATATTTCGTGCGATTTCAAAGTCGGCCATGCACGCCACGTTGAATACGAATATATAATTACCCATTCCCATTAAAAAATTCCTGATTACGCGTAAAAAGGCACCAGTTGAGTTCGGTGCAATCGAAAATTTGTTCAGACGCGACATTTCTATTTAATTTATTAATAATCATAAATAAACTTCGATTTATATTTCATTAATAATCATTAATAATTAATAAAATATTTTAGAACAAAAACTTTATTATAAATAAAATTATTTTAACAAATGATCTTCCTAAAATTCTTAATGTAATCTAATTCTTACGTATTACATTAAGATCTTACAAAAAAATATAATTGAATATTACTTACAAAAAAGTTATTATCGAGAAATTATATCTCGACTAAAATATATATAATATTATAAATTAAGAATGATTTTTCTGTCTCGTATATTTATTGTATTATATTATTTTTAACTGTATTAAAGTTTGTCAGAAGAATATATAAGAATATATACTATATTTTTAGATATATTCAAAAAATGATACATACTTAATATTTAAATTGGAAGTTTGACCGCGATCG
>Ga0157363_1004844_pt1 | contig 12495 bp, 8 predicted proteins | sample AttsexASBM1_FD_111477 | JGI IMG/M metagenome (GOLD analysis project Ga0157363, IMG submission 111477) | Fungus gardens microbial communities from leaf cutter ant in Ribeirão Preto, State of São Paulo, Brazil - Atta sexdens ASBM1 | ecosystem: Host-associated > Fungi > Mycelium > Unclassified ...
CACACCCACACACACACACACACACACACACACACACACACACACACACACACACACACACACACACACACACACACACACACACACACACACACACACACACACACACATATACACACATTTCATCGACACTACTGATTTTTTCGCAAGCGACGATTTCCGTAGTAAATGCGTCCGGGCAAATAACGTCCCATGCATTTGTTTCGTGCGTGTGCATTTTGCGCAGGACATGTGGAGTACCATCGTTGGAAATTCATCAGCAGTTTAACGGGTCGCACTAACAGTTTTCATCTCAATTCACATACCAGTGTATAAATCCTCTCGTTAATCTTTTCATTTGTCCTAAAGTGTATTCTAAAGCGTCCCATTTAAGGTATTATCTCTATCATAAAAAAAAAATGTCGTAAAAATTCTTACACGCTGCTGACAGACATTAACTTTTAAGATATGTCTGATCGATAGTTGCTGCTATCGCGATAGCGAGAAATCTGACGTTTACTAAATTGTATCGGCTGTTATTGACACGCGAGCGAATTGACGCGCGCCGTGGTCGCAGCGACCTCGTGCTTTTAACTTCGAGAGGATTAAAAAAGAAAAAAAGGCAGTGAAGGCTTTTGTCCGCATTCCTCGGAAACGTTACATTCCCGCAAGACGTCACCTTTAGAATCGATTACAGAATTCTATTTGACCAAGTCGACGTGTAACTTCGACCGCGGGACAATCGTACATCGAAAATGCAACGCTCTGAGTGATACCCCGCAAGTGTTTAAATATAAAATATATTTCCACCACGCGGTGACATAAAACCGCGCGAATCGCTTCCTGGTTCAACATGCGGCTATATTCTCGTCCATCGTTCGTTCCCGCCGAAAGCTAGCAATTCCGATGGTCGACGGTGTGCAATACTCGTGGATCTTCGGCGTGAGTAGTTTGACTTCGCCGCGACGGCCGCATTCCCAGCGGTGCATACGTAAAAGATTCACGACAAATCGCGTGTTCGACAAAGTCGCGAATTATTGAAAGCGTACACTGTCGAGAGATTCAAGAGAGGAAAAACGTGAGAGAGACAATTTTTCTCCTCCATCGCGTAAAAAAGAGATACAAAATTTCTCCATGAGTCTTAATTTTCATCTAGATTTCCCAATGATTGCGTCATAGAAATAACTCCGTTGAAAAGTATCTTGCATTTTACATTGCGGCGCAGTTAAATGCAGAGATGTGCCTTATTAATATGCGCGTTTATTCATACTTCACATTTATATTAATCCTTAGTACACAATAATAACATTCCGATTTTTTTTTTACTGTGCACGAGGATCGTTCGTATGCCATTAATTTTTCATCACTCTTACAAATGTCCAAAAATTATCCACTTACTTCCAGATCCATAAATATAAGATTAACTTTAATTTTGATTTAACTTACTATTCGTCTTATTTTAATTCTTAGAATTGTGCGATTCTTACACAGAAAGAACTATTTTGCAAAAGTATGTAAGAATTTAGCTAGATACAGATCTGAAAATAATTTTGTAGGAATTTCAAACATGAGCAATGCTGCAATGTTTTTGACGTTCTAACAACCAGTTTCCATTCTACATAGTTAATTATTTGGATAGTTCAACAAAATTATTTCCATCTAGCATCTAAATTAGACATTTCAGCAAAACCATTCTTTCCATGAGATATATATATATATATATACATATATATATATATATTTCACATCTTTACAAAGTATTTATAAAGTTGTATATTTAAAAAAGAAAAACCGTTACTTAGCCAAACGCTCTTAGTTTAAGAAAAAGAAATATGTAGGATACAATTGCCCTAATTGCGCAAGTGATGTGTGTGTGTGTTTGAGTTAAATTTTATAAGTTTTTCTTTTATTTCTATCTTCAATTTGAAATTGTTTCTATAACTTCGATTGCATTCTGTATATTGTATCGAGGGTGTATTTGCATCGAGGCGACGTCGCGTGTAGCTTCTGATTATGGGTGAGTGGTTACATCGGTTCTGATTAAGAGCCGCTTACCACTGCTCGCCGTCTGGAATACTATTCTAGTATTCTGCGAATCAAGCTATTTGTACTGATTCGGTACGCCTTCCTGTTGCGCGCTTATACCGCTTGTGCCTCGCTACGTAATTTGGTAGAGAACGTGAGGCGGGTACGTGGCACGTTGCCACGAAAGCGAAGCACTATACCCTTCCTCGACTTCTCGGATCTCTCTCCGTGTGGTGCTTTTGTCGTTATTCTGGCCCTCGAGTGTTATGCAATTTCACATGCGCAAAGCTGCACCGCATTAACTTATGGACAAATACAAATCGATATCTGCACCGAGCGTGAAGAGGGTAAAAGTGTTGTCATTCTGTCTGCAGCAAGAATATGTATGATGTATGAAGACCGAGTGCCACTTTCGTTTGGATCCACTTTCTTCTGTGTTCGCGATATATATTTAAAACATGATAACATATAAACTGCAATATAGATATATTGGACTTTCCAGATTAATGATAGATAATACTTTGATGGCGAGAAATATTTGGAGTATAAGAAAAAATGAAAAAAAAAACAGAAACAATGAGAAAGAGAAATTCGTATATCTATCAATTTTTTTATGATACATGGTATAAATCCGAAAAAAGTTCGTTTTAACATTTTCGATAGAATCAGGATTGAATAGTAACTAAAACGTTAAAACGTTAACAGTTAAAAAAAATAGTTAAAAAGTTAATAACTTTTAACTTAACTTAGTTAATTTTAAATGCATTAATTTTTAACTTAATTTAGTTATTTTTAAAGTTTAATTTATTAACTTTTTTTAAATTAAAAATTACTAATAAATTAATTAAAATTATTAATAAATTAATAATTCTACCTCTCTTAATGCTAATATTTTTTTCTACAAAGTCTTAAACATTAGAAAATTAATTTAGAAAAAGTTCAATGATTTTATGATGAGAGATTCTATAATAAGAGTCACATCATATGGTAGTCAGTTTTTATTGATTCGTTAGGTTTTGTCAATTCCCACTTATATTTGAATCACACTAATTTTAAGTATCATAAATATTATATTTCAGCAACATAAATATGAAATGAGCCTTAGAAGAATTGTAGATTGTTGTAGAACAGTACTGCACATTCACCCATTTCCTAAATTTTTTACATTTATCTTTGTAATATCTAGTCGATATAATCGTAAACATGCATGAACAGTCATTTTAGAAGTTAAAGAAAATTAAATAAAGATTAAAGAAAGAGAAAATGAAAGAAATGCAAATATATACCCTTCTCTCTTGCAAGATTCTACAAAAATGCCATAGTGTCTCTTATTATATATAAGTAGCTTACATGTGAATATAAAATTAAATTTATCTAATAATAACTAATCTATATTTGTAAGTGTAAATTAAATTTACCTAATAATCTATATTTGTAAGTGATTACTTTTAAATAATCTCATTATAAGAAAAGTTAGAACATTTTGCTCTCAAAAATAATTTTTTAAATTAATTTTTTTTACTTTAAACTTAAGTTAATTCAATCTCAACTTAACTTTTACTAAGTTAATTCTTTATTCTTTTAATTTTTTATTCCTTTAATAGTTTTTTATTCCTTTAATTTTTTATTTCTTTAACTTTTTTAATTTTTAATTTAATTTTATTAATTTATAAACCATTAACTTAATTTAGTTTTAACTTAATTTAGTTTAAAAAAAAATTAATTTACCAACCCTGGATAGAATAAGCCATTTTTTTCGAGAAAAAAAAATTCGAGAAAAATAGAATTCGTAGACTGCAAATGAATAAAGTCATTTTATTTGATTATTAGTTAACAAGGTGGCTACTTTCAACATTTGCTTTAGAGTTTAATTTTTCGCTTTTCAGTTTATTACTGATAATCAAATAAAATCACTTTGTTCATTTACAATCTGTGAAGTCTAATTTATTTTTTTTCTCGAAAATGGCTCATTCTATCGAAAATGTTAAACAGAACTTTTTATAACGGATTTATCTCATTTATCATAAAAAATTTCAAATTAAAAAAAACTCAATAACGTAGTTTTTTTTTCGTAAAAAAAAAGAGATCTTATTTTTAGGTTTGCTCTTGATTAAATAAAAAGATAATGTATAGTCCCAAAAGAAGCTTTCATCCATTAAACATGTACCAAGTTAAGGTAAATTGTCGAAATCCACCACTTATATAGTTGAAAAATTTGTATTAAATTTAGCACATTTTGCCTGTCAATACGAAAATTTGAATAGACCTTTTGAATTGAAAATTAGGAAGTACGACAAAAGATATTATGTAAAAAAATTTATGTAAAAATATAATATAAAAAAATGTAACTGAAACTTTATAAAAAAATTGTAAAAACATACTTCTTTAATAAAATTAACATTAATATGTTAAATTAACAGATTTTATTCATGTATCTTAAAATTTACGTTTTTTAAAAAAATTTTTATATTCACTTACTCGTATGTTATTTAATATTAAGATATGTTAGATATTAATTTAATACAAAATGTTCAAATAACAAAATCACATTACGTTAAATTAACATTCGGATATATTAAAAATTCAATACAAAAAATAAAATTCAATACAAAAAATAAATTTTAACGAAAGAACGATTTTGATTTATTTATACAAAACGCTTTTTTAGTAAATTGAAAATGGCTGTAACTCAAGCGTTAAGCGTACCTATTTATTACGTGATATACGACTATAATCAACGAGCTAAGTTTATCGATAGCACTTTGCCTCAAGTCAGTTTAACGACGAACGTTGCGTTTAAAAAAATGATAGCAGAACCCACGACTTGATCAATGACGCGTCTTGTCGTTGGTGCTCAAGTCGCGATGGATGGATTCCTGCTCTCACTTCCGCCCTAGAGATTGTATTTTAACGGAGCTGTGTGCCAAGGGATAGTAGTTTCTTTTTGTATTCTGTCAAGCATGTTCGACTCTCCCCATTTCGTTCGCGTAGACGCGATCAGACCGCGTTGCTCTGACAAATTGATCGTGCAATACGAGAGGGGTGCATAACGATCCATGAACAACGAGCATTACAAAATGCGCGAACGCGAATTTTCTATCGATTTGCAATTCAGAAAAGTCACATTCGGGAGCATCATTTATTTAGTTTTTATTCGTGTAGCAACTAAGTAATTATTTATACGGATTCTGTTGATCGAAATATAATTTTTAAACAATTATAATTTGAAATCAGATCGATAAAAATAAATTAATTTAAAAAAATGTCTTAGAAACATATTTTAATAATTTAATATTAAGATAAACATCTTAAAAAATATAAATAAAATGAAAATGGTGTGCGATTTGCAGAATTTGATATTTTATATATATATATATATATATATATATATAATAATTTTATATACATGTAATACAAAATATGTACATAATATTGATATTATATATTTGATATTATATATAAAATTTCACTAAAATATTTAAGCATTAAGATCTGCTTTGATCAAAAATAGTTGGATTATTTCTCTTGGTGCTCTTGGTACTCTTTTTGGAGTCATGTTATAGTTATATCATGTCGACAATTGACAGTTTTATTTATCCACAACCAATGCATGAAATCGATGGTTATAATACGTGCAGTCTGCTGGCACGAGTATTATCTGTCCAGTTCATTCTAGCCCAGAAGCAACGCTGATTCTTTGTTGTGTAGCAAAATTTTCCAATTTAAACTCGATTGTAAAAACTTTTTAAATTTACGCGCAAAATTACAGAGGGACATGATAACTCTCTTCAACGGAACTGAAAAAGGAAACAGACCAATTTCTTATTTATCTTTAAAAACGTACGAGCACGTGACAAAATATTTCGACAGAGTCCGAAACGTTCTGTATATCACGAATATTTAGTGTGCATTATTTTGCAAAAGCTACAGAACATGTTGCTTGTAAAATTTGCGTTTTTAATGGAACTGCGCACGAATGTGGAAGATTCCGAATGAATGAATGAATGCCTTCATTCCGTGTGTTTTATCGGTCGTTTTTCCTTCTGTTTTTGTTTTTTTATTTTTTCTCCCGAACGTGACCACGTGTTATGGCAAGTTTCCGCCGATTGTAATTCCCTACTGACTTACATCGTACATAATATCCACGTTGAACAAAGAAATTCTCTCTTCTGACCGGGTTTTTGCTTCGCTCAACTTGACCTGAATTTACAACACACGTATTTAATCCGTTACGATTTACGCGGATATTCTGGATTCTTCACGCAGATTCCCAGCGTGTTTCACACAAGTCGCTCCCACCCCAAGTTTTTCCCGATTGGTTTTTCCACCGTGAACGTGGCCGATATTCCGACGTATTGTCCAGAAATTGAATCTTTCTCTGGCAGCTAACACACACGCACACGCACGCGCACACACACACACACACACACACACACACACACACACACACACACACACACACACACACACACACACACACACATACACACACATACGACATGCTGTAATGGCCTCGGTGCAGCGGACGTTACGGTTAACAACGTTACTTGTCGTTCAGAAGTGATGCCATTAACGACTCTCTCCTCGTCGATGGGTATGTTTTTTTTCCTCATTTTTCCATACCCGATTGTCGCGAATACGACAATGTACTCGTGTCAATTCGGACGTCGGCTGTCGCTAATTAATCACGCTGCGATTATTTCGATCGAACGGTTCGTGATGGGCTTTCGAATTTTGCTACACCTCGTTCGTCCGATAATGAGATTATCAACGGCATAACACAACGGATTTATGCGGCATAAAAGAATCAGTGATGATAAAATATGGTGTCGTCGATTCGGCAACCATTTCGTAACTTTGACAGAAATCCGATGACATGGTATATTTCAGTGAATAAAGATATCAAAGTCACTACATGATATTGATATACGATCGGAATTTTTCGCATCAGTCATTCGTATAATAATTAATACATGAATGGCTGTCAAAGTACATTTTTTAACGAGAATATTATTCCCGTAACTTAAGTAAAATTACAGGAACATTTCTTAAATATATGTATATATGTGTGTGTGTGTGTGTGTAAGGTCGACCAATATCAGAGATACCAGAAATATCGCATGTCAATTGCTCGTATGCCTAGTAATTTATGCGTGTGATGCTATGTAATAATTAACATAATAAGTTTCGGTTCTATTTACAACACAAACTCACATGGCACGTTAATTGCACCTGCACGATATTTCACGCCATAAATTTGCAGCCCGAATGATTTCGGAACGATGCATTTCACGCTTAATACTACTACAACGCATGAAAATCAAACGCGCGGATCGTGATAGTAATTTCAGTGTTAATGGCAGTTAAACGATACCTAGAAATGTGCAGTAACATAACATAATAAAAAATACATTTAGTTAAAATATTATTAAATTTTTTAATGACGTCTAATAATACGATATAATTACTGATGAAAATATATATAGTATATATTCTCTCTCGTGTTCTCAATATCATTTTATCAATGCCATAGGCTATGAAAAATCTATCGTCGTCTGCGAGTGTGTCTATAGAAATGAAATCAATATTCACCAGAATTATATCCCGGCCCGAGTCTTTCCTCCTGAGACATGAATCAATCTTCCGGAAGTTACTGTCGTCCAGAGCAATAGTTTCTAGCGAGATATCAATTCTCCTGGACAAGGTATCAATCCGTCGTAAGCCCATAAAGTCGATAAAGTATCGTTTGAGTGGGACATTGATAAGAACATATATTCCTCTGTTATTCTGATACATGGCACTTTAGATTAATATATCGATAAAATTGCAAAAGAACGAGGACATTATACACTTCATAATATCCCAGAAAGTACAATATAAAATCGTAATAATATCAAGTAGAAACCATTAGAAAAAAATCAATCATGCCATTTGATATATACTTTAATGATAATTTTAATAATAAATTCTCTTGACATTACAATGACTTTTGAAGTGATTTTACAACTAAAATATCATTCAAAAATCATTATAATATTTCATTAATATCAAAAGTATCGAATGAGATCATTATTATGTTTCCTAAAAGGACTTCTAATTAATATCATCTTAATTTTATTATGATTTTGTATTCTATCTGAGATAATAGAGGAGGATATGAAGACATCAAGAGCATTGTATACAGAACATAAAGATCATAAGAACGTTACGGTTTATAAATACGGTTTATAAATGACAAATGAAGTCATGATAATGTCATATCATTTTTTGACTTTGTATTTTATTTGAATAATATAATACTGCATGAAATGTACTTTTTTCCTTTTTGTTTCAATGTTCTTAATTCTAACATCCACGATTGTGCTCCAAATCACGCGATAAAATAATTTATTTATTCGTCTCTGTCGCCACTAGTACTTGGAGAAAACCGAGAGAAAACCACTGAATTCCCCCACCAACGTTGTACCGACAAAACTGCATTAACCGCTAAGGCAGAATAGGGGGATTACGTAATGACGCCACATCACGCTGGATATTTACAGCGTATGAAAATTTCGCGTAAATTCTGACCTACATGCGTAAAACTCTGGTGCTTACACTCGTGCCATCATCCAGGATCTTAACACGCCGCCACGACCTATGGTTACCAGTAAGGTTTACCTTACTTACCTTTCGCCTTTTTCTTGGGGTTACTTTTTCCTTTTAGCATGTTTGCCCCAGCTTTTCCGCCAACGAACGGCGAAGAAACATGGTTAAGTGTGCTAGATGACTCATGAGAGAGTGCTGGTACGATTCTTTCGGCGAAAGACGATGATGCCAAGGAAACAATCTGATTCGAGTCCGATGCGAAATGGTAATGAACACAATGAACGAATAAATATGACATTTAGCTCATTATATAGATTAAAAAATTTCTTTTTTATCACAAATTATTTTTTTATGACAATAATCGGCGAGAAAACTTACAAAAATATAAGTTTAGTGAAAATAATCACTGATATAAAATCATTTGTCGATTATATCGGATCCATTATTTTGAATTTCGAAAATTTTACTAGATTAATCTGACATTTGATAATTCTAACACTTGGTTAGATTTATAGTCACTTCAAGAATTACAAATGTTAATAAAAATCTATCCAGTAGAAAAAATATTAACTCAATAAGAGTTAAAAAATGAACAAGCGGCTCTAATATATATGCTTTCATTAGAACGAGTAATTATTAGTTGAAGGGCTGATTCATTGCGAATTTATTACAGAATTTGCGTCATACAGTGTAAACAAAATGATAAAAAAAACCGTAGGACTTGCAAAATATAAAATAATAAATAAATAAAACAGTATATACGCAAAAAGTAAATTCACACAATAATAAATTAACACATAAATAAATCAGTAGAAAGTCATAAATGTAATTAATTAAATCGTTCTAGCCTATTCTCGAGCTCTTCGATCAAAAATTAATTTTATCCTAGGATCACGTTACTTCCATCTGTGCCGCTCTGAAAGTTACGTTTGAATAGTAACCCCATTTATTTAAGCACATTTGCGTATACGAACGACGAAAGTTTCAGGGTCGATAATTACTGTGCTATCTGGCGGCGTTTTTCGATTCTTTCTAGCGGCAAATTATCCGAGATCGTTCGGATAAAGAGCCAGATACGAGCGCGACACTGTGTTGCCCGGTAATTACCGTGCGATCGTATCTTCCACACCTTCCAATTTCATCTGAATCCCGGCCGACAATCGTATTAGCGAAGCGAGCCGCACTGCGAGACCGATGGAAATCGCGCGCCCATCGATTCCGTCCGCGATGCGCGGTTTAATACGAACGATAGCCTAGCGGCGTACAACTTTATTACGGTCGTAATAAAGTTACGGGGTGAGCTGACAGCGGATAACGACGGTGAAAGCGAGAGAGGGTTGTTTCGTCGTTGGCTGGCATTAATTCGTGTGCGGGATCGCATGCACAGAGTGATACACAGTTCTCGATCACATCGTTCTAATCACATGAAACTTATATCTTTACTTAGACCACCATATAAAATTTATTTCAATCAATAGAATAAACGAGGATGATATCCCTTTCAAATGATAGAAAAAGATTTAAGCAATACTGTATACTAGACGACACTATTGGCACGTGCTTTAAAAAACGTTCGAATTCTGCTAAATGTACTCGACAAGTTACCGATTATACTTGGTTTTTTTTTATCGTTTATTTTGGCTTCAACGAATCGAAACGCGTCATCGCCTGTCGATATATTCACCGGCACGGTCAACGCGTACGTAATTGCGAAGTACGAGGAAAGCGATCCTGTTATTGTGAATGGATTGACGGCGCACTGATCATTCTTCGATACTATAAATACCGTTACGTTTTGTTTTACGCGTTTGTTTATTCGTGACCTAGATATGCAAATAAAATCATCTGCGAGGACATCTTCGAGTTTATGGCAATATTTTCCTTCATTCGATCGAGCAATATCGGGAACAAGTTCAGCTCACTTCTTCGATTCCCCTGATTGTTTAAAAAACAAGCAATCAATTTTGCATTCTTAAAACAATGCTATAATTCAATTATAGCGAATGATTTTCATAAGATTTCAAAAACAATATTAAGAGAAAATCGATTGACAAGTTTTTAAACACAAATTTAAAAAATGTCACTTTTGGTCACCTTAGTATTAACAATAAATTACATCTAAAATTGCTTCAAGAATAAATATTTCTACTTTCGTAATTAATTAATTTTGATAAAATTGAATCTATCAGCAGAACGTTATTTAACTGATTGTTAACGTACATTCGGAATTTTTATCTTTATATTTTTAACTTATAATTACATTTTTGAATGCAAAAAATAAATAAGAGATCTAAAAATATCTAAAGATATTTTTATGTACAATATTTTAACTTTATTCTAACCGTTTGAACTTTGTCATCCACGATTGTAACAATAAACATCTTTTTCAGCAGGTGTTAAGGCCACGTAGAATGAATTTTTTCTTTCTTCTTTTTGAACGAAATGCACTGCCTTTGGTATCCAGGACGCGCTCTTGCCTCCGCACGACTGTCTCTGGCTTTTCGCATTTTCCGCCAGCACAGCTATTGTTTGTTTATGAAATTATCCGCGACCCGATTGGCCCAGGCTTTGCCGAGAGGCTGATCTTTTGGTCGGTTTACTGCATCGTCGCCAATGGTTGGCAATGCAATGCTATTCCGCAGTATTGCCAGAAACCCCGAGAATAGCCGGAAGAGAAAGACAGCGTAAAAATGAAAGACATACAGGGCATCGAAAACGATAGATACTTTAAGGTCTTCCAATGAATAATAAATTAGAAATCAAATTTTAATAATTAATTTTTTTATTCTCATAACGTTATTAAATTCAAGAAATGTAGAATTGTTAATTAAATTACAACAATGTAATCCTATTTCCTGTCTCTTATATTATTAAATATAAGAGATATGCGCTAAATCACGAGACAAACTTAATTTATGAAAACAAAAAATATTATTAATATTAAATTAGGATTTATTAATTAATATTTCTCAAATCTAATTAAAATACAACAATATAATCTCATTTCTTATCTCGCGTACTATTAAATATATATGTGCTAATTAAATTATGATAAAATAATTTATAAAAATACTAAATTAAGTTTTAGTAACTAATGTTTCTCAAATCATTAAATATTATTTATTTCAAGAGATCACGATATAATCTTAGTCAGAATATTAAACACATATCGGTATGATTTAACATAAGAGATTTCAAATTATTTAATGTCTAAAATTAAAAAGTATTCATTAATCAAAATTGAATCGAATTTAACTTTCGGCAGAATCAATTTCAGATTAAGTTTTTTCAAACTTAATTCGATCAACTCTTGTCTGGTTCTTCACCGTTTATAAAAAGATGAAGAAATCAGAAAAGAGAACGGAGAAACTAGAGCGCGCTAATATAACGATATATATGCCAGAGGGTTAACGACTCAACGATGACGGAAAAATGCGAATTTTTTAGTTATTGCCTCCGTGTAGATCATCGCCTCAGGATGCTGCGCTCATTCAATGACTGCGTTTACGTTGCACTATGCAACCATGTTCAAGCCTCAACGACGTTTATTCTTGCTCTTAACCTCTCCCGACAACGTAAAGCTGGGCTTTTGCTACCGTCGATCTCGTTGCCGCGAGAGGAGCCCGTTTGTTCCCATGCTTTTACGTTTATGATGTAGTTTTACTTTTCCACCGTATTATTGAAAGATATGAAGGACTCAAAATTCTCATGCAAACACCATGATATTCAAGAATAGCCACTCTCTTTGTTTTGAACTGTCTGCTTCTGCGTTTTATTCGTTTAATAGCAGTAATGTGTGTATGTGTATGTGTGTGTGTGTGTGTGTGTGTGTGTGTGTGTGTGTGTGTGTGTGTGTGTGTGTGTGTGTGTGTGTGTGTGTGTGTGTGAGTGGGTGTGTGTGTA
>Ga0157363_1004846_pt1 | contig 12492 bp, 16 predicted proteins | sample AttsexASBM1_FD_111477 | JGI IMG/M metagenome (GOLD analysis project Ga0157363, IMG submission 111477) | Fungus gardens microbial communities from leaf cutter ant in Ribeirão Preto, State of São Paulo, Brazil - Atta sexdens ASBM1 | ecosystem: Host-associated > Fungi > Mycelium > Unclassified ...
CTCGAAGTCCTTGAGCCAGCAATCAGGCTTGCTGAAGAAGGGTAACGTGCTCTATCTTCACATCACAAAAGTCGATCCTGATTTGTGATAACAGGGTTCCCGTGTCAGAGATCCACGGTCTCTCAGTAGGTTCATTATCCATATTCTCGAGCAGTAGAATATACAACCACTTTCCCTTCGTGTTACCTAGTGGTCAACTTCCGAGGTGAGAAACAATGTGATTTGACAAGAATCATAGATCCTGAAAAATTCGAATCAGGATCTGATAAGAAATGCATCCCTAAACGGAGACGAGATGCTACACAAGGGGCGCGCACCAAGGCCAGGAGAGATTGTCAAGCTGCCAAACCTCGCTCAGACCTTTAGAGAACTAGGAGAGAAAGGCAAGGACGGTTTCTACAAAGGACGGATTGCCCAAGCAATCGTGGATCTCATCAAGAGCAAGGGTGGTGTCATGGAGCTCGATGACCTAGCTGAACATTCGTCGACCTTCGTTGAACCTATTAAATATACCTATGCCAACGAAGTTACAGTCTATGAGGTGAGATTGCTTCTCCATCGGTCACCTTCACCCATCCTCATGAATGGTAGTGCCCTCCAAATGGACAAGGTATACTATCAGCTTTCCCTCCTGGCACTTCCAAATTATAGCCGTCTAGGTATTACTGCCCTCCTTGCTCTGGGTATTCTCGAGCAAATTCAAGAGCAGGGCCTCGGCAAGCCTTTGTCGGAGTTGGAGCACAATTCGCCAGAATACCTGCATACATTGATAGAAGCTCTTCGGTGGGTACCTTCATTGCTGAGTGTTGTTGAAGCGTACTGACCTCGCCAAGTCTCGCCTTTGCAGGTAGGTTTATGTCAAGAACTTGTTTTGATAAAATGGATGTAACCAGCTTGATTATTAGATAGCCGGTGGTATGTTGCTGATCCGGGAATGACACACATTCCTGTCAAGGAACTCCTAAGTAAGGTATGGTATTATTCATTTGTACTGATGGTCTTCGGGCTGAATTTCAGACTTGAAGGAATACCTCGAAAAACGTGCCAAGCTTTTCGACCCTGAGAGGACGGTTCCCAACATTGTACATGTAAGTTCATTACACACATCAAAGTGGCGGCATGGTTTGATGTGGAGAAACAAAAGGGAAATCCTGTTAACAGCTCTGATACGGTATACTTCACTGGTATGTTCATGTTCATGAGCGAGGCAAGATCAGAGCTACGACTGAAGAGGAGCAGTCAGCGACCAGTGGGGAAATGCATGTAGTTATATTCAAAGTAACTTTGCAGGTAGGTGGCTTGTTCATGGGGTATTTGCTAATTTTAATGACCGGTTCTTTCTAGGTTTCGGTACCGGAGGTGGGCTCTAAATTGGGGCATTGAAATTGGCTAATTTAACACAACCCTAATAGCGATTCCGAAGGGTTGTGGTTTCACGTTGCAGAATCGTGGCAACGGCTTCATTCTTGACCCCAACCACCCAAACGCACTTGAAGGTGGTAAACGTCCGTATCACACCATCATCCCCGCCATGGCCCTCCGAGAAAATGAATTGTTCCTGAGCTATGGTGTCATGGGCGGTTTCATGCAAGTACGTTATGAACGTCCAGGCCTTCGAAAGACTGCTGAACAACCCCAAGCCACAAGGTCATGTTCAAGTGCTCCTTAATATCCTCCGCGGTTTCACTGTTCAAGCTGCTCTTGATGCGCCGCGGTTCTGCATCTCTGCTGGCTCGCCAGACCATCAAACAACAGCGACCGGAGATGCAGGGGACATCAACAGTGAGGTTTATTTTGAAGAGACATTCCCCGCGGAAACGATAGAGAAACTAAGAGGTATGTTTCAATGTGTTCTTGCTCTGTAGTTAATACTTCGTTCATGCAGCGATGGGTCATGATGCCCGAGTCGTCAGCGGGTTCCATCGTGGAATGATGGGAAGGGGCCAAGTAATCCAAAAGCTTCGAGATAGCTCGGGAAGGTTCGTATGGGCTGCTGGATCGGACCCTCGCGCGGATGGACATGCAGCCGCACAGATATGAAGGATGAAGATAAAATAAGAGGAAGAACAGTATTAAAGTCCTGTACGAAGCAAAGTCTGTTTAACATTTACATTTATGACTCATATAAAATCTGCTGCGAGTTGTTACATTCGCCGTTGGCGCTCACTTCCTTCTACACGAGTGTGTCTGTAGACGATTAAACCGATAGAAAGGTATCGACTCACCCGCTTGCTTAAGACGGTATTCTCGTAGTTCCTTTGTCTTGTCCGGTCCCGTAATCTTTCCCCAACCTTTCAGTGGCACTACTATGGCGGTTCCGTTATCTCCACTGCCCACTTTTTGCGAGAAAGATAAGATACATTCAGCGGCTGTCTTGGGATTTTGGGCGTGCCGCGCAATATCCACCACTTCTTGATCGGAAACAGTGGACGAGATACCGTCCGAGACAAGGATCGCGGAGGACCATTCATTTCCTGGTGCATAATTAGGAATAGAATCTTCATAGAGGACTGCCGTACCGTTTAGCAACTTTGATCTAACTTCAGGCTCTGGTGTAACGCCGAACTTCTTGAATTGAAGGTCACCTAAACTAATGTCGCCTGAGCCTTGCATTTATGGGGTATATTAGTGTCGTACCATCGCGTATTTGCGAGAACACCCATCCATCTGAAAAAAAAACAATATCAGAACCAGGGGCCAGATCAAGGACAGGGATCATCACCTTGAGTCCCCGAATGAATCAGTGACGAGAGCAGATCCCATCCTGCGTAAGCGTATAGACTCGACACGAGTATCTGCATGGTGATTCTCTGTCATCGGAAAGACAATGCCGCCATCTGCAGAGGACAATAGCACACGTGTATCCCTGTCATTCTCGGTCAGAGTGCTTGAGAGTTGAAGGGGTTGACCCACCCGCAGTGCGCGACGGTCAAGGAAAGCTTGTCAGCAGAAAAGAAGGTGGTAGACGGAGCGTCTAGAGAATGAAATATTGCAACGGAGGAGGTTGCGCCACAACATTCGGCAGAATCGTCAATCGACAGATTTTTATCCACCTAAGATACATTTAATCAATCAAAGATTCGGGGTGGCATTGGATATGAACCTCAAAGAACGCCAGAGTCGCTCGAGCTTCTAAATCTAGCTCAGACGTTCCCTCCATCCCATATATCCAGGGTGTCAAAGCACCTCCTCGAAACCTCTTGAAGTACCCGCCAATTTCCTTTATCCATGCAAATAGTTCAGGTATCTGAGTTTTATTGACTGATTCAAAAATGCCATGGAGCTCTTGTCGAAGATACTGAGATACTGCTGATCCTCCGTGACTGTTAGAGTCAATCATCGAATAATGCAAGAGAATATCGAAGGCATACCCATCGTAAATGCCCACAAATACAACCTGTCTGGCCAACACTGGATCCAAACTCGAAGGGTCCCAGTCTATTCCGTGAAACTTTTTGATGCTCAGTCGAAGTTCTTCTGGGTTGAGGGACAGTGTCGCGAAACTGTGAAAGTCTTCCTGGTGCCTGCTCAGGTTTAGTGGAGTGTTGGTCTGGAGCCTGGGATAAAGCAGTCACCCTCTATTTCCCCGCGATGTTGCCACACCAATTACCTTTGGCGAGGCCAAGGGAACTCGCATGATACTATCTAGGATACGAGAAATCAAAGCTTGGAAGAGCGCCGGCGATGTGGGACATACTTGGCGAGGCAACGCGCACATAATCGTGGTACTGTCGTGGAGAAAAGGTAACACAGCTTCGTGGAAAAGCACGAACACGGCCAAGCAAACGAGCAGCCATTCAGAGGTTGACTTTGCTCAAGGGGGGCAACATTCCGCGATGGCAACTAGATCGGTGCAATTCTCGGTTGCACTATTACAACTATAATATGCTGGCAAGCATGTGCAAATACTGATGATATGCCGTTAATATACGGCATCACACTGGTTGTGTTAGTTTTGTGCCAACGAGAACTGAGGATCGGACATCTTTAACTTGGTTGTTTCTGCAGCTCACGCCAACTGAGATTTATCAATTCAACTCCAAGATGACAAAGTGCTCTGCCAGGTTTTCCCAACATTCATCTTCCAGAGCCTCTGAGTCTTGTTTTGGAAATAACCAATTTCATAGTTGCATAATATGGTATTTAAAGTTCAAGTGGACATTGGTGGGTAGCTATTCTGACTTTTGACTAGAACCATTTATCCTCGACCATATCACCTGTCAGTGCTGCTATTAATGTACAAACGACTGTAAACCACATACGCGCATCAATGGGTGCAAAGCAGTCGTTTCCTAAGATTACAGCTCAAGACAGAGCCATACTTGAGTACGATCTCTATGCCTTTCCCTGGTTCCTGAATGACTTCCGTCCCTTGCTCGTCTGCAGTTTGAAATTACAGAGGGACAAACTCCGGCAGTATCAGAAAACAGTGCGTTATGAGTCTTTTCTCTTTTGGAAGACATGTCATTCAAGGACTCTCTGGAAGTAACAGGTACTATATGTTTTAGACCGCGAGCATACGATAGCGAGAACACATCTCAATAATGGAAACAAAGATCGAGCGATGGTTGCTCTTCGGAGAAGGAAATATCAAGAGGGCTTATTGGTGAAGACAGATCAACAATTGGAAACTCTCGAGCAGCTTGTTCGTCCGCCTCATCCCTCCTGAGTCCGCGGCTCATGGCTATCAGGTCTCGACAATAGAATTCTCACTCGTTGAAGTCTCAGTGCTGCACGGATTGAAACAGGGAAACGAAGTTCTGAAGGAGATTCATAAACAAATGAATCTTGAAACTGTTGAGAAGCTTCTGGAGGAGACGCAAGAAGCACGAGAGTACCAACGAGTGAGTGCAAGACCACCTCTATTGGAGAGCGGGATTCATACCAGGGTGAACAGGAGGTTAGCGAAATGCTGGCCAATAACTTGACCCTGGATGACGAAGAAGCCGTGCAGGAGGATCTCCGGCAACTGGAAGCAGAAGTCGTGCGCCACGTTTTTGTCCGGTCTTTCTTGTCACTGATATGTCTATCCAGCTCGGCAAGATAGCAGAAGATCCAATTCTGCTGCCTCACATACCGACGACGGTGCCAGTGTCAGGAATGCCAGCAGGTGCGTCCAACATATCATTGACTCTATACAATCTTCTAATGCATGATTTCAAGTACTCGAACAGGAGCCCGACGCGGCCCCTGTGGCCAAGATTGCGCTCGCAGCATAATTGTCTCTGCGCCTTTCTTAATGCATTAACTATTGTACATTTTCAAGAGGATATCTACAGGAATAGCTACTCTCTTGCACGAATTAGAGTGCGTGCTCCCAATCACCAACCCTCAAAATCTCCAAAACCAAGTTTCCGTTTCTTCTTTGGTTCATCCAAAACTGATCCTGAGTCATTTGAAGTACTGCTTACAACAGCCTGTGGTCTTTTCAAATTGCCAGCATCGCTGCCACCGAGACTGAGATATTTTCCAACGCCACCTGCTCCACTCTCTCCAGTTCCGAACGCAGCACTATTCGAACCGACTTTCAGTCCGAACCAATTCACGTTGTCCTTCTGTTTCTTAAAGTTTTGATCGCCGTCTGCACTACCATTCACTTCCGCTGCTGCTTGACGAGCAAGTTTCTTTTCATGTCGCTTTTTATATTCTTCAAATGGATCTTGATAGCTAATGTAGTACGTATTAACAAACAGAAGAGACGAGCAACATAGTACAAACATGATAATTTCCGTTATACGGATAGGTTTAGTAGGTCGTTCTGTTCCAGCTTTGACAGGCATCTTTTCAATGGTGTTGAGAACATCCTCACCACCTACGAGCTTGCCGAACACAGTATGTTTTTTGTCAAGATGGGGTGTTGGTCGGAAGGTGAGATACCATTGAGAGCTGTAGTATATCGATGTCTTCAAGTCAATGTATGGCGAATTTGAGGTGCATTGTACTTACCCATTGGTAGCGGATCCTTTGTTAGCCATAGCGAGAATTCCTCGACTGTCGTGTGTTGCAGCACCCTTGAGGTCATACTCATCTCGAAATGGATGGCCCCAGATCGATTCACCACCTGCACCCGTCCCTGTTGGGTCTCCCGTTTGGACCTTAGAGGACAGAACCGGTGAGGTAAGGACAACTCACGCGGAACGACGAGAGAGCTTACCATGAATCCGGGGACAAGCCGATGAAACAGACAATTATTATATTTTCCAGCTTTCGCAAGCATGAGGAAATTGTAACATGTTTTCGGTGCCTTCAATCCCTATTTGTCAGAGTCTGACGAAGAGATACGAGGGTGATTCTGCACAAACCTTCTCACAGTAGAGTTCTAAATTCAAACTCCCACCTCCAACAGATGTGACGACGCGCACATACGCCCTCCGTTTTCCAACATCCTTGTCTTTTCCCTTCTTCTTCCCAGCTGGGTTGAGAAAATCTTCAAACATAAGCTCCTCTTCGTCCCACAGAAGCTTCGCGCTTTGTGTGTGCGGGTCGACTGATGTTGAAGTCAATGCTGCACCGGGAAGACCACTGGAATAGGGGGAAATGTTCCCTATTGAAAATAAACGTGAAGATCAGTTACAAGGTACAAATTCAAGACGGAGGGCCGGACATGGTTCAGTGACTTTCTTAACGGCTGCTACTGGTCCTGCGAGTGGCTGTTTTATCACAGCTTTAGCGTCTTTGGGTCCGATTTTAGGTTGCGTAGCCTTTGCATTCCTCGTCGTCGTCGACGTAGCAGTGATGGGAGCAGCTACAGAAACTGCAGGCAATCCATGAGGATTCTGCAGTGTGATAATGTCGGTCCTAAACTTCAACAGTTAGTTCGTCACATCTCGTCTAACAGCATAGCATACTTTTTGATGGAAATATCAGCCAACAGATCCCTGTTACCCCTGACGCTTTCGGCGAGATAAACATTGCCGGTAGTAGCGACAGCGACGATGTGTGAGTGTTCACTGAAAGGTTTGAACGAGACTGGGTCATGGATTTCGTTGGAGGCTTCTTTGTGAGAATAGTGAAGAGTTATTAAATCTGTTGGTTCAAGCGGCTCTTTCGTGAACGGATGAGTGTTGTTGTGTTGTCTGGGCACATAAGTTGAAGTTTAAAGAAAACAAATGAAGTAGACGCACTTAAGCCAGGGAATAATGTTAACAAGGTCAAAGACAGTGCCCGTCCCATCTAAATTACGTGCACAGACAGGATGTGTGAAGGGTTGAAACGAAAGAGCACAACAGTCAAATGGCGTTCGTGCGCCTGGATGAGGTGCTTCCTGTTTTCTATAGCGATCCACAAATTACCCAAGAACTTGAGATACTGGTTTTGCTTACAGCTTGTATCCAACAGAGGCGGAATGGGATCCAAACTTTCCAGTGTGCTCTTCGTGAGTGATGTAGAGCTTGTTCGAGTTTCCGTGGCCCATGGTACAGTGATGAATGGATAATAAACCCGACCAAACAGAAATGAATCTGTCTGTGTTCCTTCTGTCGCGAACAAAAGTCAATGCTTCGTCATGTATCGACGCAAGCAAGACAATTTATAGCTCTTGACTTTCTCGCTCCTGTCCTCCTGCTTCCGAAGCGACATTTACATTCTACGACAGCAGTACGAAAACCCCAGGCTGAACAACCACCACCATCCACCAAGAAATCATACTTTCCCTCTAGTCCCTTGACTTTTGTGACCAGCCTTGGGCAGAATGGTCCTCAAAATAGATCGAATTTTTCTGCGGAGAGCATTGAACAATTTAACCAAACCATCGTAGAAATCCGCCGGACTCTCAACGATTCCCCTTCAAAACATCACCGACTGCTGGAATTATGGGAACAAATTAATTCATTAAAGATTCTGCCCTTTCTCGGACGTGCACAAATTGGGCCATTGTCTAAAAACATGATAGAGACGTTCCTTGAACCATATCCTATGACGTCCGAGAGATTGGCTCAGGAGAGGGAAGAAGATAGTGGGGAAGAGGATAGTGAGGGTCTGCATGGGCGAAGAAGGATTGACATGTCTGGACTTGACCCGTTAATGAAAAAGTTTGTGCAGAATGTCACAATCATTGCAGCTCGAAGTGACTATTGGGATGCTATGCTTGCCCTTATGTGGTATCATATTCGAGAAGGAGATGCCCTCGCAATTCTGGAGTTATATAAAAAGTTCATGAGTTTGGTCGGGGAAAAAGATGTGGAAATGGACCAAGCGTTCCAGAACGAGGTTATTCTGGGATCTGAAGAGGATTATCAAGGAGTAGACGAGACGGATCTCGCGGTAAAGCTCAAGGTTCCACCCGAACCTGCTGGATACGTCCACGTACTCATGGCCGTGGTGACTGCCCATGCGATGAAAGGTTCGTTCCGTGGAGCATTGGAGACATGTTCGGCGACTGTTGTTCAATTTGACCGAGAGCAGGTCCTTGCGTTCACTAATCAAGCACTGGCGCATGATTTGGAGCTCAAAAGTCAAGTTAAAAAGTATCTTTTTCGACTTATCCTTGCCCGTCAGCTTTCAAACCCCGCAGAATTTGTCCAATTTATAAAGCGCTTGAGCGCCAAGAAGTCGATATTGGAACTCAGTGACGTATACAAGACTATCAAGAGTGGGCTTTTTGGCAGCGATGCATTCCTGGCCGCGGACCCATCCCTCGTCACAGCCAAAAAAACAATTGCACTTACAAACGTAGTGTGGACTACTATCCTGTCTGCATTCATCAAGTGTGGCAAAAAGGACATGGCAGGTCATGTGTGGAATAGGCTGACGGAGAGCGGTATCACACCAGGGATCTCGATGTGGACTGCGATGCTCGATGCGTATGGCAGTGTAGGCGCTGTGAAGGATGGGCTTGCTGCATGGGACTTGATGTTGCAGCAAGGTGTCAAACCTGAGTCACTCACGTACCGAGCCATCATCAATATTCTCTTCAAAGGTCAACGTCCAGACCTGGCAATGGAGTTGTTCAGACGATACGAGTCCCTTCCAGTTGATGACCAGGAACATCGTCTGAGTGTGTACAACACCGTCCTGGCCGGGCTTTGCAGGTCCAATCGTGAAGGGGAGGCGGAGAAGATCTGGATTGAGATGCAGGAGAAGGGACCCAAGCCAAATGAGGTGACGTTCAACACACTGATTCACCATTATGGCATTCGTAGGAATTTCCGAAGCATGGCTGCCATCTTACGAGCAATGGAGGCGGTAGGTTTTGAGGGCGATGATTACACATTCACGACTATACTCAATGCGCTCCACAAAGCTGGCCATAAAAATGCAGCGGAGCTCGTCTTGGCAGTGATGGAAAAGCGAGGTGTCAAGCAGAAGAATGTTGTACTTTACACCTCGCTCATTAATCATCAGCTGATAGAAGGAAGGGAGGAAAACGTCCGGGTTGCGATGAAGATCCTTGCGTCACTAGAGGAGGATCCTCGCAACCTACCTACCGAGGTCACGTATACCGGGGTCTTGTGTGGACTTTATCGTCTTGGATGGATGGATCCAGGTGAGCTGCGGGAGATAGAGACGCGAATTCTCAACAAGATGCGAGAGAGAGGGTTGTCGTTGGGTCTTCCGGGATACCACTTGCTCCTCAAAGCATGTCTTGTGAATCCTTACAAGGACGGGGTCGAACAAGCCATGGCCCACTATGCGGAGATGAAGGCACGAGAGATTCCTATTGTAGGCACAACGTACTACATTATGCTTGCTGGACTACTACAGAGGAGAGAATGGGCCTTTGCGGATAAGATAGTTGAGGAGATGTATGAAGCAGGTATCTTTCCTACGGGAAGCCTGTCAAGGTTGGTGGATGACATCAACAACCGGAGAGCTGGTGCATAACATAGCCTAGGGTAGAACACGTACCCATGACACATTAGAAATGGTCATGCTGTTTGTAGGTATTGTTCGCCAAGAAAAAATGCCTTTCCTAAGCCGAGACGGAGATAGCGTGCGAATGCTGCAAGCGATGGTCAGCTGGCAGAAAAACAGGTCGGATGACACAAACAAACCCCAGTGGCTCCAGCGCCTGCCCATCCACTTGCCCACAAAAGGCAACAGGACAACAGAGACAAGCTGTTTGAGTTGTTCCAGACTTTCTTCCCACTCCTCCTGTGCTAGCCGGTACTCCTCGTCGGAGTCATACGAGCTTATTGAGGACGAGTCGATGGAGCTTGGCATGAAGGTTAGCGGAAGAAGCGACGTCGCCCGGCTTGGCTCAGCACATGTTGTTTGATCGTTGTGTTTGATCTCATCATTATTGGCCCCGCAAGCCCATAAATATCGATATGCCGTCACTCTTGGTTCCTGGACCTATACTTCTACCCCCCTCCCCACTCACTCTCCGTCCACAGATGCAACATGGCTTCTCAAGCACACAACTTGCCTTCCCGGCGTCGACTCGTCGGGCAACCCCTTCTCTACACCATGACTTGCTTCATCAGTCTCGGTGTCTTCTTGGTGAGGCCACTGCTCCGAGTTCATTGTTTTGGGTCAGAGTCCTTACAGGCGTTTGCCGCAGTTTGGCTATGACCAAGGGTACATCACCTCGTGTTCTACCGTTCATCTATTGTTCAATCCTTGACAGTGTCATGAGCGGAATTATCACTGGCCCATACTTTCGAAAGTATTTTAACAACCCAACAGCTCTTCAGGTGGGTACGATGGTGGCCGTACTTGAAATCGGAGCATTTGGTACGTCTTGGCTTGTATTACCTTTCTCATTTTCATCTTTATGCGGATTGTGCAGTCACTGCATTGGCAGCCGGCCGTGTCGGCGATATCATAGGAAGGAAGGGAACATTGTTCAGTGGAGCTGTTGTGTTCACCATCGGTGGCGCCATCCAGACATGGTCAACTGGTTACTACCTGATGATCGCTGGCCGCGTTGTTAGTGGTCTGGGCGTTGGCTTACTTTCGTACGTCTTGTCTCCCGAGCGTCATTTTCAGGTGCCGTCATCTGATTTTGAATTTGTAATTGTAATTCGGCAGATGCATTGTTCCTATATACCAGAGCGAGATCTCACCTCCGAAGCATGTGCGTCTTCTTGGCATCACTTCCTTATACTCTATCGTTCACATGATATAGAGAGGTGCACTAGCATGCATCGAATTCACCGGAAACATCATAGGATATTCATCCTCTGTTGTACGTTGCACACTTTTCTCAGTACCTTCATCATACGTATTCATCAATCTTCTATCCAGTGGGTAGACTACTTTTGTTCATTTATAGATTCAGACCTCTCTTGGCGGATACCTCTCTTCATTCAGTGCGTCATCGGATTCATCCTTGCCGCGGGTACCCTCGTGATCCCCGAGAGCCCAAGATGGCTCATCGACACCGACCAGGAGGCAGAGGGCTTGAAGGTCATTGCAGATCTACATGGAGGTGATCCTGACCATCCTGTCGCTCTGGCCGAGTTTAAGGAGATCAAGGAGAAGGTTCTGGAAGACGTAAGTGATGGTCACTCTATTCTGGTCATCTGGTGATGTGTGTGACTGATACAGCGGAATTCGGGAGAGCCAAGGACCTATTGGATGATGTGGAAGAAGTACAAACGACGCGTGTTACTGGCAATGTCATCGCAGGCTTTTGCACAACTGGTCCGTCACCACAAATATCTTGATTAGGACATATCACCTACCACTCAACCGCAGAACGGCATCAATGGTACGTATGAATTTGTCCCATTCTTCGGGTTTCACTTCAATCCTTTGGGTTAGTTATTTCTTACTATGCTCGTGAGTCTCCGCTCCTTTTCCAATGGAATGATATTGACACCAGTGTCTAGCCCGGGTGTTTGAAGGTTCGTTGTAGAATAATGGATGAACGGGCCACTCATCACCCCACTATTCAGAAGCGGGATGGATTGGTCGTTCAGCCATTCTTATGGCCGGAATTAATTCTATCATCTATGTTCTGAGCACCCTTCCACCGTTAGTTCTTTCTTAAAATTACAGTCAAATGAGGGCTGATCCGTTTAGTTGGGTCTTGGTCGACCGTTGGGGCCGTCGTCCGATCCTTATGTCTGGTGCTGTCATCGTGCGTACTGGTCCTCTGTGCTCTGGGAAACTCGACCACATGACCCCCCTGTTCATCATAGGCGAGCATCAATGTTCATGACGTACTCTTAGATGGCTCTCTCGTTGGGCGCAACAGGGTACTGGATGTACATCAATGTTCCAGCGACGCCCCAAGCTGTTGTCATTTGTGTCATCGTGTTCAATGCTGCGTTTGGGTATAGCTGGGGGCCCGTTCCATGGTTGTACCCTCCGGAAGTATGTGTATCGATAGTTCTGCCAGGTGGCCAAATGCTGATATGCTCTTTAAAACAAGATCATGCCTCTCTCTATCAGAGCAAAGGGCGTTTCACTCTCGACTTCCACAAATTGGTTATTCAACTGGATTGTCGGTGAAGCAACACCGTACCTACAGGAGACGATCGAGTGGAGGTTGTATCCCATGCATGGATTCTTTTGTGTTTGTAGCTTCGTACTAGGTGAGCCTTC
>Ga0157363_1004847_pt1 | contig 12491 bp, 16 predicted proteins | sample AttsexASBM1_FD_111477 | JGI IMG/M metagenome (GOLD analysis project Ga0157363, IMG submission 111477) | Fungus gardens microbial communities from leaf cutter ant in Ribeirão Preto, State of São Paulo, Brazil - Atta sexdens ASBM1 | ecosystem: Host-associated > Fungi > Mycelium > Unclassified ...
CAGCCGCTGCAGCCGACTCCGACGTCACCTACTCTTCAGCCGACTCAGGCCTCACCCAAGCCGGCCATCCGCAAGCCGCGGCAAAAGAGGCGGACAGAGTCCACCCCACGGCCGTCCCTCAGATCCGAAGATCACAAGTCGGGCGAGCGCCCCGAAACATCTAGTCCACGAGAGTACACATATCCCCCATGTAGGTTCTATCTACCATGGGTTTATCGTGCGACACTCAATATTTCTTATCCCAACAGCTCCCTACCCGCTATACCCTCCTCGTGGGTCTTATTACCACCCATATCCCCCATTCACTATGAATCCTTCATATCCGATGAACGGTCCTCCTTATTCTCAACAGCATCAACAGCAGAATTACCCCCCGCAACAGATGCATGGACAACCCCCTCATGTCGGTGTGCCTCCACAGTATGCATATCCCGTTCACCCACAGGGGCACCATTATAATCCGGCAGGCGGATATCCTTCCTACACGACCTACCCTCAGCCAATGGTGATGTATCCTCCAGTTCGTTCAAGTACCCATCCTGAGCATTCACCGTCCATTTCTTCTCCTGTGGGGCCTGGAGGTGGTGTCAAGCGTAAGCGGCAAAAATCTGGGGTAGATGACTCGACTGGAAAATCTGGCGACAGAGGCTCGGATGATGAGACTGGTGCTTCTGGAAGTGACATCCCTCGCGTACCCTCCGCTCAGCAACATCATCCCATTATTGACCTCAAGAAACGTACCAAGACAGTGAGCTACCTTCATGTGCCTTGCACCAATTTCTCATATTCTCCTTCAGCAACGTGCCTGCGATTCTTGTCGTTCTCGTAAAATACGTTGCGACATCCTCCCAGATATAGTGAGTCTTATCAATCATGGACGGTCTACGTTTTGTAACTGCTCGTACTAGGACCCCCCTGTTTGCCAGCATTGCCAGCAGTTCTCATTCGAGTGTACTTTCTTCCTACCTATTACTGAAACTAGGTTCAAGAAAAAGAAATTGGAAGAGGAGGTCGCTGCAGCTGCCGCTGCGGTCGCCAGTCAAAGGGGAAACTCGGAATCTAATACCCATAATGTTCCAACTCCCGGCAATGAGTGTGTAGCGAGTCGTGATGTTGGATTTTTTGGTAAGTATTACAAATTCGAATCTTAAAGTCTGCCTCTTGTATCATGAACGGACTCACATAATGCTTTAGGACCAACTTCACCTATCTATTTATTGCATTCTCAAGCTACTGTAAATTCACGAATCTACGAGAATTATGACATGCGCTACCATCATTCCTTCGAGATTAGCAGGAACGGTGACGGTCTTATCACTGTGCAGAAACCTGGAGTAGACGAACAAAGATCGGCGCACCCTAAACAAATAGACTTGCACATCGAGAAGGACGTCTTAGAGAAGCTTGTTAATTCGTACTTTACCGATGCTGCACCTATACTACCCGTCGTTACTCAAGCCGAGTTTCTATCAACTCCCAATCCTCCTCCTGTTTTATTGTATTCCATGTGCCTCATTGCTGCCGCTCGACGGGAGGTTCCCTCCAAGATTTTCGATTCCATCCGCTTTGCCGTTAACAATGTCATCAAGGCCGATGATGTTCTCTCAACAGCCACTATATCGAATGTTCAAGCACTTTTGATACTATCTATGAGTGGTGATTGTCACTCCCAGTTCGTTCCTAATGCGTTATCGGGACTATGGCTTCGTCTTGGAACCGCCATTAGAATGGTGGGTACAGTGGTTGTAGGTTGAAGGGTCCAGCTTCCAAACCTTCCCTCCAGGCACAAGATCTAGGTTTGCATAGGGCGGAGTCAGTTAAACAGAATATTGAGTTGAGGCGTCGTCTTTGGGGGGCATGTTTAATATGTGATCGGTGGTATGTCCTTGTTTCGTGCACAACTACTACAAGATAACAACTCTCACACAGGACAAGCCTGGCATATGGACATCCTTACATGATCGACGTCCAGGATTGTGATGTTCGTCTTCCCTCCTCGGGATATGAGAACGACCTTTATATGGACGAGCTTGTCCGGTTGAGCATCATACTTGGTCGTGTGCTCAAAGCGATCTACAGGTCAGTCCCAGCTATATTATCATAGCCACCTTACTGACCAAATTTCAGCCCTTCTGGCCTTGCTTTTACAACAGATGAGGTTCTCAACCAACTACTGGGGGATATTGAGGATTGGCAGAGATCGCTTCCGGAAAACTTGAAATACCGTGGACCAGAAAGTTCACGACCCGCAGGTTTATATTGGATTCTCAATTATTGCTCTATACTAACACGTTCCAGGTTTACTACATTTTTTGTATGCTTGTCTGTGCATGATGTTTTGGCGAGTCTTTATGCGGATCAGTTACTCATGTCCTGCACACCTCAAGTTTAGTTTAAACGTCGAGCAGTGGACCAAATTGGTTGCACTGACTGGTGAAGCCATTGACTGGTTGGATGTACACGAGGAAATGTATGATATATGGCTATTGGTTGCTTATGCTGCCACATCATGCGCACTAGTTCAAGTGAGTTCATCGCTGAAGGGCCTTGTTTTTACTGATGTTTGATTTCACAGTACCACACTTGGGTACGTAGAAAAGATACTGGAGCTGCGAATAGGCTGCGAACATTACGAGACTGTGTTCGAAGGTGGGAGAGAGCCATCAACCCGGAACATATGTCAGCCAGGCGCAAGGTCAGTTGTCTTCCTCCCGTTGTGATCAAGAACTTATGAGTGCATTCTTTGTGGACTGCACTTCCTAGACGGCGGAGATTATCGCGCTATTGTATGAGGCAACGCAGGGGCCACCTCTTCCTGCAGAAACTCCGTCGCTCAATCCAACTGGTGGTGTGACACCTAAGCCTCCAATTAACTTAGAGTATCAGAAAGATTCCACAAGGTCAGGCGGTGGCGTATTTATAGCACAAGCACCTAGGGAAGACGTTATTAAGGATCTTCCTGTGGGTTTGGTTATTACGCCCGAAGAGAGCAGGGAAGGTTTGTCCTCCATGTCTCACCCTAAGGCATATGTTGATATTGGACTTAGGAGCTCATTCACCTCCCTCTGAGGACCAACAGTCCTCAGCTTCGATGGTTAACTTCACCCCTTTGAAAAAGTCAAGCGATATGTATGGCAACGTGAACCCAGCAATGAATGCGCAAGCTCGAGGAAACGTTCAAATAATGAATGTACTCGATGGTGCACAGGGCATCAATCTAGCGGCCTATGAGATATCAGATGGTTTCCTCGAAGGTCTCCCTGGCACAATGTTTGACTGGTGTAAGTAACAATCATTTTTAAGTGAGGCGATTTTGGCTTGAACCTCCCCAGCCCAATGGGACAATTTCTTTGCCCGCTTCCCTCAGTCAGGATCTAACCCACACACATTTGCTCAAAATCCCCAACAGCAACGAGTCGCATTATCGACGAATTCGGCCCAGCCCAACCCTATCACACCTGTCCCCCAGGGTGAGGCTCAGCAAGGTTCATGTCAATCATAGTGCAAGAGCTGTGACTTGACTCCTGCCCCTTTTATCATTGTTCTGTAACTATCATGTTTGCCTGTCTGTAACTGTACCAGGAGTCTTTTTCTAAGTATATATGGACAATATATTGTGTATGTATTATGCAGTTGCATTTGTTTTGGTGATGCCATCCATCCATGCTACATCACCTGGATCATTGTTTCGAAACGACATTCTGTCTCTTCATCTCTTGAAACGTACTTCGTCTTCGTCTTCGTCTTTTCGTAGCTCTCGCTAATGAAGCACCTTTTTCGTCAAGGCATCCAGGTCTCTATCCGAAGACCCCATTGGTCGCGAGCACACATCAGCCCCAGTACATACTCTAAGTTCACAAACGAAATATATCATGCCACCATTACCCCACCTATCTCTCCATGATCATTTAGAAATAATGGCAACAAGGGATGGACTAGCGCTACGCCCTCATATACCTGGCTCAGAAATGGTAGAAGACTTCGTATGCATCACTTGGGGAAAATCAGTCAAAATAGAAGAGATTTCGAATACTGGCATGAAACACGACTGGAGCAAGTGCACGGTCATCTATGGGGTTGTTGGTATACTAGAGCTGTATTCATGTGAGTATCTGTTGCTGATCGAGAAAGCGATTTCCGTTGATCACCTTTTCCAGGTTCATATCTTCTTGTAATTACTTCACGGTCCGAAGCTGGAAGTTGTGAGTTCTTGAGCTATTCAAGATATTCAGGAGGCTCAGACAGGGTCTAGTTTTGGACGCCAGATGCAAGGTTTATGGGATCAAGAGTGTAGCTGCAATACCTCTTCTAGAAGAACCGGCAAAGTCTACTATTCAGACAATATCCTCTTCGAATAGCGCTTTTACTCGCTCTTCTCTCCTTCCACAAGTTGTTACATGCCAAGACGTTGACCAAAAAGAAGAATCGGAAGCTGTGGAGAGCTCTGCTACTCCTTCGCCACATGTACAATTTTCCTCTAATCCTCAGGTGAAACCCATGACCCCAATTCACAAAAACTTTGAGATGGCTCGCTCGGCTTCTCCTCAATCAGCTACATCTTCGGAACAATCAGTGACATCTCCCGTCCTTAAGGCCGTTGCGACCCAATTGTCCTTTTGGAACAGGTCATCGAAACGAGACTCGCGTAAATTTCAAGCCAATGAAGTACCAGCATCTGGGTCAGTACCGCAATCAGAAATGCTTGACAAGGTCATTCAAGAAGCCAAAGAAAAACCAGTGGAGGTGATTAGCACCATTCTTGCAACACTAGCTCCACAGCCAACCGCAACCGAACAACGACACGCTGACTTAGAGGAGAAAATCGTTCGTGAATGTATCAGGGAGTTCACTAAGGGCGACATGTACTTCTCGTACACATTTGGTGCTTTATTTAATTGTTTTTCATCCGGCCTTTTTGTTTACCGCTGAGCAGATTTGACGCGATCTTTAGAACACAAACAGGAACAACTTGCAAAGTCCCAAAAAAAACAAGAACTTTCAACTAGTCTTGGACTGCTGTCCTCTCCTAACGCCGATCCTTTGACTGCAGAGCCTTGTTCAACTTTGCCACTTTGGCGTCGTGTTGACAAGCAATTCTGGTGGAATGAGTGGATGTCAAAGCAATTTGTCGATGCTGGGGTATGCAGATTCTGGACTGCCTCGCCTTCCACCTGATCCGACTCGCCATTTTTGTAGCTTCATTCGTATATTCTTCCTATCATGCAGGGCTATTTTCAAATAGCAAGCTTTGTAGTGCCCTCCGAGCGCGGAGAGGGAGAAGAGTGCCATGTAGATTATACCATTATTTCACGCCGTTCGAAGGACCGTGCAGGCCTGCGGTATCAGCGGCGAGGCATTGACGAGGAAGCACATGTCGCCAATTTCGTGGAGACAGAGACAATCATGCGACTAGAGGTATCTTGTTGTAAGCTTTACAGCACAGTCCGGAACACTGACAGGTACTTCCTCACCAGCGCGAGGGCAAGGAAAATGTCTTTAGTTATGTCCAAATAAGGGGTTCGAGTAAGTTGCTGATCCTTTTCGAGCTGAGCTCTGCCTTATTATTCACAGTTCCCCTCTTTTGGACACAAACCGGACATGGGTTAAAACCACCGCCAGTTCTGGCTTCAGATCGTACACATGAACAAAATCTTGATGCTCTGAGACGTCATTTGAAGAGAACAGTATCAAAATATGGACCCCATGTAATTCGTTCGTTTCATCAACACCTTCTCTCGCAGCTTAGCCAATATTTTTGCCAGACGATCGTCAATCTCGCCGAACAGTATGGGAAAGAGGGTGCAATTTCGCAAGCCTACCGTGAATATGTGAAGGAAGTGGCACCTCAGGATGTGCAGTGAGACTCGACCCTGCTGGCTCGTGCTGAACCAGACTCACGAATACTCCGAAGATATCAAGAATATGACTTCCATGCGGAGACGAAAGGGATGAAGTGCGTTCTTACAGGGATAGTGAACTTCTGGCACTGATTTTTTTCCAGATACGAAAATATCTCAAAGTTAATCGATTCTCTGGAGCGTGTTTTTGAAGCGCATGGGCAAGTTCTGTGTTACTTTTGTTCCCCAAACTGGCTAATCTTGCAGTATACTATACATTCCAGATACCTCTGGATTTGCGACAATACGGTTCTGTCACACCAGAAGGGTATCTTCCGCGTGAATTGTATAGATTGCCTTGATAGGACCAATGTCGTTCAGGTAAGTAGGCGGATGATCCTTCTGACCAACTCGATGTTCATCATCTCGTTGAGTCTGCATTTGCCCGACACATCATGCATTGGCAACTAGGCGCTCTCGCATTGCACAATCTGTCATCGACAAAGCGACCAGAGATAGAGCTCACCTTCAATGACGGTACGTAATTAGTATCAAGCGTATTACCTCATTTTCAGCTCTGTTTCTAGTATGGGCAAACAATGGTGATGCCATCAGTCGTGCTTAGTGCGTCACGTGTCTATTAAATGAGGTCTCGTGCTCAAGCAGTGCCTTAGTGCTGGAACCTCTGCTTTAAAAGTGAGTTGAAGTTTCCTAGGTCACAAGGAACCTCATGGTTAATGTATATAATAGGGAGATTTCACAAGGTTTCATTTTTCAAATCCTTGTTTCGGATGAGACCCTAACACTCAACAGGACCGGTCGGCGTGACCTGAGCGGGCTTCTGAATGATGGTATGAACTCTCTGGCAAGGTGGGGAAAGGTCGCGTATGGGATGATTGAGAAGGCTCACGCCACGTCTCCAGAATGTACACGTCTACTTTCAGTGACTGGTTTTCTCAAGCGGTCCTTGATTTTGCGCTGGGAAATCGGACTCTCTCTGTTTTCTCAGAGTTCCTTTTGAAGCTTCAGTCATCTGATCCACGGGACCTAATTAGGCTCTCCAAGATTCGGACAGAAGCGATAGCAACCTCTGTTTCCCGTGTTTTACCTGAAGGGGAAAGATTACTTGCGGGATGGACACTGTTTTCTCCTGAGGAGTTGAATACAAAATTTGGCTCCAAGTTCGAAGAAAAAGTTCTTCTACTCGTAGGCTGGCTTCCCGCTGAATGTCACTATGATCGGTGACGTTGCTTATTCTTGTAGACGATGAAGGCTCTGTATATCGTGGTAAGTATGAATGGCAAACTGATGACGACGTGTAACTCATTGACCCTCCTTCAGAGCTATGATTATACCCTTGAAAAGGTGAAGCTTTTTACCAAGGTACCGCTCGGAGATATTGTCGGTATCAGCAAAGGTTTTGTCTGTTTGCTTCGGCGAATGAAAGCCCGCTGAATGGATTTATAGGCGCCTACATCTTGTCGCCGCTCGAAGAAGCCAGTCGGGATCCAGAGCAAAACGCTGGTTTTGTCGTGACTTGGGTTGATTCCAATCAAGAGTCTCGTATCAGCCGTTACTGCGTGCAAACCGCCTTTCAACAGCCCCAGACGACTTATCCAGCTTCCACGACCTCAGACAAATCACCGTTCGTTGTCTCCTTGCCCTTCCAAGCGTGGAGCGCATCTCGGAGAATTCCCGCCAACTTCTCCCGGCTTCTTGCATCGACAAGAACGGGAAAGAGGACGTTTGCTGCCTTCAAGGTACTCCCAATTGATCCTGCGAGAAACAGACGGGGATCAAGCACGAGCAGTGGGCCCTATTCCGAAACATCGGAGGAGGTTGCAGGCGCGCTGAGTTGTCGGGAAGTAGTTGACCGAATTGTTGAGTCGATATCTCGTGTTTGTGAAGATGGTCAAGGGGATTTTATCGTGAACGAGGACGTTATCAGGTAACGTGTACTATTATTCCTGGAATAATCTTTTTCCGCCTCAGAAGAACTCACTAGCCATTAGTTTAGAGGAAGCTCGACGGACGACGACTGTGTATGCAAAGATGGAATATGGTGTGAAAAGGATGCTTTGGCTCGGCAGCTGAGTTTCTGGAGAAGAGGATGTGTAAAATCAAGTGCTTTGATACGACTAGCGGAAAAGTAGACAAGAAATCTTGGATAGCAAATAGTACACGAGCTACATCAGGAATCGGATAAGAGAGAAGTTTATATTATATTCTGGAAAAGTCTTTGTGGATCGTGAATTTTCTGACGATTGCAGCCGATGTCTCGGACTCTGGCGTTTCAGCGTAACTGTCTCTGTCCCACTCATGAAGTACCAAGTAGCCAAGACCGTCGATGGTAGGGCCCTGGCCTACAAGGTCGACACCGTCAACTAGTTTGTACCGCCTAGTTCTCAGCCACCCTGGTGGTGTCTTGGGTTCGTCTTGGTGCCAGCCCCCATCTAGTTCCTTCGGGAACGACGAGAGAATGGCTAGGAGATGTTTTCCCGGTAGGGAGTCGGGTGGTAGATCGGGTTTGGATACCTCGTTGATAAGGGAGTAGGTACGACGTTGGAGAATGGGTAGACGAGGAATGATTTCCCTTTCGTTCTGGGATGCTTTGTCACGTAATGAGAGATAGGTAGGACTCTTGGTGATTTCGGGGGAGGTGAGGTCGTAGATAGCTAGCCACTCTGGATTTTGTTTGTCTGTGGCTTTGTACCTGGTTGCAGAGATGATCCCGGGGACTGTCAATCTAGCGGGAGCGTGCTCATTATCGTACCAATCTAGTGTGATTACACGGGTTAGACGAGGGAGTAGGCAATTGGAGTACAAGTTGGTTTACCGTTAAAGTCCTGAGTAGACACGCCAGGCTCGCATTGGCCAAATACAAAAAGGAGGCCAGTGGACATTTTGAAATGAAAAAGAGGGACTTGACTAGGGTCACGCGTCTTGGTGCCAGTCCCCAATGGCTCGTATCTCCCAGATTCTGCCAACCGTCAAGTGCTCGAGCTGTAACGAGCCTGTGCCAATTTCTGACCTGGGTGATCATGTCTGTCCCAAGGCCCCTCCTACGCGTGGCCCCGTCGTCGCACTACGCACGGACCCTGCTTTCAAGTCGAGTCCAACGGTGTCTTTTCAGCAGTCCCTCACCCCTGCTTTGTCAATCAACCATCCCGATGGCCACGAACGTTCTTGGTCAACTCCCTCTGGTCGAGGTCCTGCCCCACAACCACCACCATACCACGGTATGAAATCATCCGCTTCTCTCTCAGGTCCTTCGCCATTCGCACCTGCCGTTCGCCCAGGTGGAAGAGTCATCTCTTTCGTTCCCGAAACAGAAGTCGGTATTGACACCAAAACGGGAGGCGAGGCAGGCATGGCAGGTGTTGGTCGCCGTGGGTTTGCTGCTGCTGTCCGAGCAGCTATGTTCGTTTCCCTCGCTGCTACTCCTCCAGTAAACAGACGTCCTACGGGCTCCCCGAGGTTTCTTGATATAGATACCGCTTCATGTGGTTGAGTCCTTTTTTTTCTTTCATCCTCTGATATCTGTTGATTTTGAAAAATTGACTAGCTACCGATACGCCACCTCTTTCTGCCAGCTCAGGTTACTCATCGCATTCTCCTGGCCCTCTCTCTCCTCGTCTTCAGGTTGAATTGATCCCCGAGTCTTTCGCAAAATCGTCGTCTCCGTCTCCTTCCCAAACTTTCGTTTCTCCAAAACAGTTGCCTGTTGATGACGATGTGAATGGGTCAGTCCTGTCAGGACTCTCTCCCTTGAAATCCCTTTCCTTATCTGGGAGGTCTATGAGCTCCCTCACGGGTCTCAGCTCTAGTCCTCGCTCCTATCTTGATTCGAACGAGTCCCAAACCAATGCCATTTCAGAAAATACTAATGATGAGTCTCGCCTCAGCATCAGCAATGTCACCTCGCGGGCCTACGATAACTATTCGCATCACGACTCCGATTCTGATTCCGATTCGGAATGTGGGCTTGCCTATGCTGATCCCTCTTCTGACGAAAACGACAACAATGTCCAAGCTCGTCCTCACAAAAATCAAAAGCCCTCAATTCTTCGTTCCGACTCAGCTTCAACAACCAGTTCCCAGCGTGTGCGTTTTCATGGCGTGGCAGATAACAGCCGAAGGACAGCGATGGCTCAGGCTCTAGGAATACCTCCCAACACCCTGAATGGCATGGGCTCTGTCCACCAAAGAAATGGTAGTTCCAGTAGCGCTGATACAAGGAGTATCTACTCGAGAACGACAAGTATTGGCCCTATATCAGGACCTTTTGTCGGAGGGGCCTTCAATCCCACAATGGAGACCTTGATGGAGGAAGTGGTCATAGGCGAACTGCCTGATAGATCATCATTGACACCTTCTCACGAGGGAATCAGGCATTTACGAGAGGAAGGTTGGGATCAGGGCATTGGTTTTCCTACCGTGAGCCCCGGTACCCATCCTCATCGAAGCAATACTGTCCAAGTGCCACCTCACTTACCTGAGAGCAAACTCCCTAAACTCCCAACACGAGCCAAGACCACTAATGACTACCCCAAATCTCTGCTTGAGCCTTCAACAGTTCGTAAGGAAAAGACTCACAAAGTCAGGGCCTGTGTACATTGCCGAAAGGAGATCGAGGATGGGAGGTGGATCAAGGTTGATACAGGAAGTGTCTTGTGTGAAAGGTGTTGGAAGAATATGTATTTGCCCAAGGTCTGTCAGACGTAGTCTTCTTCGAGCCTTGTTCTAACGGACTGGTTCTTGCAGTGCCGCCGTTGTCAGTTACCAATTGAGAAGCAAGCCGTGTCGTCTTCTGATGGCCAGCTCAAGGGCAAATATCATAAAGAGTGCTTCAATTGTCACGTCTGTCATGTCAGTATCAAGTTGATTCGATGTTCCGACCTTGATTGCTGATACTGCGCTCGATAGCAACCGTTCCCAGACAAGAGTTTCTATGTTTATGACGGCAAGCCGCTTTGTGCCTATCACTACCATGAAGCCAATGACTCTCTGTGTGCTGCTGCTCGTTGTGGTCAGCCCATTGAAGGCCCTTGTGCTGTCTCACATACGGGCGACAGATATCACCCTGAACATATGACTTGTGAATACTCTGGTAGTGTTCCCTGTACTGAACGCCTAACGGAGTATTGGGAGGTTGAAGGAAGAATGTTGTGTGAGAAACATGCTGCCAGTGCTGGTAATGACGAGAAAGATGGTGGAGAGTGGACACAGACCTCCAAGGCACAGAAACGAGTTACTAGATTCATGAATCTCGCGGGAGGCTTGGGTGGGACTAGCGACGTGTGATTTACGTTTACTCTGATTGTGAGGAGACAGACCGACCGACCGATTTTTGGGAAAGGACACCTTGATGCGATTCAATACCACTTTTTATCGTTCAATTCATTCTTTTTGATTTGCTTTCCGGACTTGTTTTGAGAAGGACTACTACCCCCCTATGGAATTACATTTACATATATTTATGTGTTTTTCATACCTCTCATTCAGCTGATGCTTTGTTAGCTGCAACGCATAATTAGTTATAATTACATTTGTGTGTATGTGTGTGTCATATATATAGTGACTTTGATATTTGAACAACAGAAACAGCTTTTGAAAAAATTTACAAAAAAAAACTTTTTACTTATAGGTTTCCGTGATCTTACTTTTTCTAATCTTATTGTTAGTGATATGGATACCAAGTTACATCAATAATTTAGTAAGTGAATTTTGCCAAGATATGAGAACTCTGCTATGTACTCCACATCTTGTTATCTGAGATCTGATGAGATATCTTGAAAGTCCAAAACAAGCTAGTTATGCATTATCTGAGAACATGGAAGGTGGGGTTGGAACAACATTTGGCTTTAGCTTATGTGCTATGCCTCTACTAGTCACACTGGTTACTATGACCTCAAAGTGTTAAGGTAAAGGAAATATATTGGTTAATATAAGAGAACTTAATGAAGTTCCAGTTATAGAGTGTCTACCTTATATACACTTGGCTAATGGTTCATGCTATACTAAACCTAGCCTACCCTAAAGTATACTACATGCTATTAACATATGGTATAATATCATTGTTCCAGAATCTTTTATGTTCTTCTGTGACATGTGACATGTGACATCATGCTAACCCCTAACCCTAAGTCCCAAAATAAGAAAATAAATAGAAAAAAAAATGAAAATGAGAAATGAAATGAAAATAAAATTCATTGCTTCTTTCATTCATACCACCATTTTGTATAGTAGTGCCCAGTAGTGAATCAGTGAATATAACACATATTTCCACCAACAACTATCTGATCAACATTATTCCTGAATATCTGAACTGTAAAGTCCAAGAAATCAAGTTCCAACAAAACTGTCCCTTGATATTTCTACAACAAGAATAGTTATCCCATTCTTATTCCTTCTAATTCTAAAGACCCTCCAAAAGAGAACACAAATACTTTAGTTTCTCATAGCACAAGAGAGATGTTATGATCTAAAGCTCAAAGCGTTAAGCAATAGAACAACTCTTGTATTGAGTAACACAAGAGAACTCGATAGAGTTCCTAGTACAGAGTAGTCTACCTTTTATACTAGTACCCATGGTCCGTGCTAACTACTGTGCACCCTACCCTAAATGGCCATGAGTATAACATGAGGCCAGCA
>Ga0157363_1004848_pt1 | contig 12491 bp, 6 predicted proteins | sample AttsexASBM1_FD_111477 | JGI IMG/M metagenome (GOLD analysis project Ga0157363, IMG submission 111477) | Fungus gardens microbial communities from leaf cutter ant in Ribeirão Preto, State of São Paulo, Brazil - Atta sexdens ASBM1 | ecosystem: Host-associated > Fungi > Mycelium > Unclassified ...
ATGTCTTTATGAATTATAAAATATTTATTCTGTATAATAAAAAATATATAAAACATTTATAAATATATTTTTATATAAAAATATATATATATATATATATATATATATATATATATATATATATATATATGCATTATATGTACATAAAAGTGACAATAATTACAGAACAAAATAGAATAAAAAAATCACATAAATTAAATTTCAATAATTGAGTCAAAATAATGCAATGTTTAGAATGAGATATTTTAGTTGTTAAAGTTATCTATAATTTAAAAGGAGCTATTATGATTGTCAGAATATCAATTACATAAAAATACGTGTAAAAGACTAATAACTCTTCTGAAAATACTAATCTAATCAAATGCTACAAGTCTGAGCGAGATTGGAGTATTTAGTATTGGAGTATGTATTTAATCATTTGATGATATAAATGCAAAGTTGTATCAATTACAAGTATTCGAGATGAGAATAATTTAGATATTCAGTGTGTATTCATTATTGTTTGTACTCACATAAAAATTTATACAATAAAGCATATTTCACTACCACTATTTCATTACCTTAAATTAAAATGCTAAAAATTTAAATTAAACATTTTTCTTAATCTGTTTTTTTAACATTAGGTAACTTTTTAAGAGTTTAAATTTTTACAATTTTTGACTTGCTGTTTGTAGAATATCAATAATTAAAAAATTTTTTTATGTCAATAATTATATAATAATGACAATAATTATCATTACTCAATAAAATCATTAGCAACCTTACCAATCATCGATAATTGTTGAAAAAATTTTTATTTTAATTATAAATTTTCTTAACAATTGACAAAATATCATAAAAATTGATAATTAAAAGTTGAATTATTCTCTTATTTAAATGTCATGATTGCAAAAATTTTTTTAATTTTACAATTATAAATTTTTAATTTACTTTTACATAATTTTTAAGAATTCAAATCGCATAAATTCGAAGTCAAAAACCGATAAAGAATAAAAAAATTATGTATCAAAGCCGTAAATTTATCTAAGCCTACTAATGCAATTTGATTATAGTCTTAAAATAGTCTGTATCTTTCAAAAACACATTAAAAATGCAAGATTCGCGACAATCTCTTTTAGAAAAGAGAGAGATAAAGAAAAATACGTTATTTGAAAATTTATGAGATGTGAAACAAAATTCTCTCGATAAAATACCAATTGAATCGGTATTCCAAAGATATCATGATAAAATATTATGCAATGTCCCATTTCGCTTCGTAATTGCAGTATGCATGGAAAAAGCAGTTATATGAACAATGATTTCCGATATTTTCCGAACATAATGTCCAATGGAATTTTAAATAAAATTTCCAATAAATTCCATTACATGTGTGGTTTCAACGATCTGACCTTATTACTTGTGTCACTCGATTATCCGAGAAAAAAGTTAATGTAATTTGTTTTACAATTACGTAAAGCGTATTTGCAAATATCAAGAAATATAGTGGTATCTCATACTAAATGAATATATAAGAATATGTCACGATACTTTTAATGTTAAAAACGCGACTCGTTTACACGACCTTCAATAGCCGTGATCGTCTAGTGGTTAGGACCCTACGTTGTGGCCGTAGTAACCCAGGTTCGAATCCTGGTCACGGCAATGCGTGAAAGCATTGTCACGGTGGAGGTTTTTTTTTTCTTCATTTTATATTAAATATTAATTAAAAAATAATTTAGAAGCACCGTCACAATGAAATTCTTTACCTTCATCTTTTTAAATAAATTATTAATTACACAAAATTTTATACGAATTCAATATCACTAGATTTACTATCACTAAAAATATTCTGTAAATAATTAATTATGTAAACCTTCTAAGTCGTTTATCAATTATTAATTTGGACAAAAATTCTATGGATTATCTTTTGTTTATATATTGTACAATTTCTATTCCTTGTAATTTATATTAAATATTACATAATTTAAAAGCATCATCATAATAAAGTGTTTTCTTTCGTCTTTTTAAATAAATTATTAACTATGTAAAATTGTGTGAAATTATTGTTTGTGAAAAAATTGCTCTAAAAACATTTTGTAATTACTTATATATATTTTTATAAGTCATTATTATAATTATTTATATAAAATTCTATGAATTGTATGTATGTTATATAGTTTCATTCTTCGTACAAATGATAAATATTTATAAAATCACAATGAAAACTTTGACGTGCAGCAAAATCGAATGCATTATTGCAATCATTCTCCGAATACCTTTGCCGAAAATACTAACAGATTGTGATATTTGATACAGTCATTGGTGTTAAGCAACTGAATGCACCCAATAAATTAAAATGCAAAATTGCATTATTAAAGATGTCAGAAAAGCAATTTGAGGAATGATCATCACTCGTGAATTGTGCAAACGTAAACTATTATAAATTAAAGTACAATTGCTATTATAGCAGTGTAGTGCGGGATCGCGTACGATTTGTATCCGACTTAAAATTTTTAATTGGACGTTATTTATCGGTTAATATGATTCGATATCGATTTTTGTTATTTATTCATATTTTATGCTGTGCTGGTACGTATAAAAGCTTTTTCAATAAATAGTATTCAATTACATTTTAATAATAATTAATTTTAACATGAATATACTGACAATTATTTTGATAAAAATTGATAACATGAGCAAAACATAGATTATTTTACATAAAATTAATTATTTAGATAGATAAACATGAAATTTTCATTTTATTTCTTTATATATAGTCCAAAGAACTTTTTCATAACAAAGATCTCCTCAGAATGAAAGAAAAAAATATTGTTGGAAGTAATTTCAAATTTGCAGTGTGTAATTTAAATTCTCTCTCTTACGTATTCTAATAGATTTGCAAATACATCTGTTATTAATAATTTATATATCACTAGTAATCAATATAAACATGATAATCAGAAACACGTGCTTGCAGCAATTCATGGCATTTTATTAGACGCAAACGATGCCGAAACTTGCAATTTATTATGCATAAAATGTAACGCTTCCGCAATATTTGCAAACGGTAACTGTGAATGCAATTTTGTTGACGACAATAACAAAGGTATTACATTTACAAATTTATCTTCTGTGTGTAAATAAATTGCTAAAAAGTTGTCTAAAAAGTAATATCGCATATTTCACGTTATAACTCAACAATGTAGAATGCATACAGCATATACAAAAAGAAATTCAAGCTGTCGAACTGAATATGCTTTCTGATGATCTGACAGACGAGGAGCGAAAAATACGTTCTATTTTAAAATACAGACGTCGTCTCAGACCAGGTAAAGTAAAATTATATATTTGTATAACACATTTTAACTTTCTACAGATTTAAATATTTCAAAAATATCTTCAAATAAACATTCCTCCAAAAAAAGTGCCTCATTTCGTATTTCTACTTCAAAAACTCCATTGTCATGAACATTCAAAAATTTTTCTTGTCAAAATAGTTTCACACAGTTTTACAGTTAATTATTGGCATAAAGGTAATTTTATTTATAAAGGATACTGATTAGTATCCAAATCCGAGAATTCTGAATCTCCAAAGGACATTTTTAAAATACCTAAGAAACACTATATGAACTAAGGTATCTTTTAGGTGTCTAATGTCGAGGTAAAATAAAGACTGTCGAATTGCCTTATAGGAGATGCCGAGAAAGTGGCACAATATTTTATCAATGGAGGACCAGAAGCTGGTCACTCTCATTTTGTCAGGGTGTTCAATGCGACTCGCGATAGCGCCGATTCAACAAATTCATTTTCGGGCGTAGTTAACAAAAAAAGTAATTTTTAAGATTTCACGGTGTATCGTTAATCAGTCTTATTTCTTGGAATACATACGACTCTCTGTTGTATATGGTATCAGAATCGTACGTGAGTCCGACTATGCAGGGGGTAGATCTTTCGACCTTAGGAAAACCACCCTTTATCTATCCAACCGGATTGTACGATCCAACAACTGTTCCGTTGAGCACAATTTCTCATCCACATGGACTACCTCACGCTTTATTTAGAGCGGTCACATTTCCCGCACATATTTTGCACCGTATACTACATCCTCGTGTGTACCATCATTATCCTCTGCATCATCGCGGTATCATCAGAAGTACTAATGTAAGTAACGTTTAATTATATAATTTGCAATCAGTTTAATGAAAAGCATAATGAATATGTTTTATTTAATCTGAATAAACGTTTCATATAAACGTCCATATGTCTCACAGGTCTTTCAGATAAAGTTATAGAAGTCTAATGCATAGTCTACAATGGGCAGTAACAATAGTGGATAAGGAGTAGGCGTAGAAATCGACCAATCATAGTTGTGAGAAAAATAATAAATTATGATTGGTCGTTACGCTTACTCCTTAATCAATTACTATTACTGTCCATTGTAGACTATGCATAAAAAATGAGTTCGATGCTCTTAATAGATAATATATAATAGCAAAAATTAAAACAAAAAATATCAATACTACAATTAAATCTTTTTCTATTAATTTCCACAGGACAAATCAGATACAGATCAGACCGTTGATCAATGTGAAAATAATGATGGTTCCAATACTTCCAATTTTCCTACTGCCAGAAGTAACGCAGTAAGTTTTAGTAATAATAATATAATATTTAATTCGTAAATTTTATTTAATATCAAATTCTTACATAAATTTGTAACTTTTTCTTAGTAAGTAATGAAGTAATGAGAAATTGTGTCGTTAAAATTAAGAAAAAATTGCAATATTCTGTATATTAATAAATAAGAGTTATGACAATGCATGTTATGACATTCTATACAGTGATATAAACAATTGTTTGATTGCTGAAATCGTTAAATGCAATTATATAGCTAACTAAGCATTAAATTGACTTTGCGATAAAAAAAAATTATAAATCAAAATCTATCTATTTCTTGCAGGATAAACCTACTGAACAAAATGTTCTTGGATTGAATGATCCATTACAGTATCCAGTAGCATACCTCGCAGACGCATTGTACCAACCAATGCAATATCAGAATTACCCATATCCATACAATTCTTATTATAATCCTTTGATAAATACATTCCATTCCATACCTGAATATCTTCTTCAATCAATGTCACTATATCCGCAAGATAAATTATCGGATCCATGGACTTCTGCGTCCAATCCACAATCTTTTTGCAACAATAATGTAAATACTGAACAGGAAAATGAAGTGTTATCTGCTGACAAAACTAAATATTCGAATGGAATAGAAAAATCTGATGATCCAATTAAAAACAACTTTCCTAACGAAGAAAACAAAACAGTGAAAAATGGAAATGATAAATCATAAATAGGATAAATTAAATACATTGTATACATCTAATCTGTTCAAAATATAAATTTAAATTTGTTATTATTGTCATATTTGTACTGCAGCAAACAAATAGTAATGTAATTATTAAATTTTCTTCTTAATAAAAGAAATTTTTAACATTAATTTATTCATTAACTTATTTCAATTATTCTATTCTAGACTGAATATGTATATCTACATGTAACATAACTCTATATCTTATATTGCTTTTATTTTCAACTCAAATTTAAAAGTCCTTAATAGAACTTAGTGAAAGTGACTATCTTTATTCATATTTTGAAGTAGAGATATAAAAAATAAAAAGTATTATAGTAATCTAAATAATAATAGTAATCTAAATAATAACTATATAAACATAACATAATTTTAAGTTGATCCTAGAACTCTCATCGCACATATATCCCTCGGTTTTGAAAAAGTATAATCAAAAAATTTTTTAGAGATTATGAATAAAGAAGTTCACAAAGTAATTGTGAAAATCATTTCGAAAATCCATACTTAATTTATAGCATTATTTTAATTTTTGTCTTATATATGATGTAATAAAGCATAGAATTTAAGAATGAGCATATATATTCAAACGTTTTGTATAATATAAAATATTATTTATATAAATATAAATAAAAATTCACTTTTAACAGTTCCATCTCCTCTTCTTCATCTCCTTCCTTTGCCTTTCCCTTTTTTTAAAGTCGACGTAGATGGCTGCGATGCTTGCTCACTAGAGCTCTGCTTACCCTGACGAGTCTTCAGCTTTGAAATTGAGGTACCGACGTACTCCAGCAGGGAATCTCTAGTGGGAAACTCGGATTTTACCGGTGTTCCATCGTCGTTTTTCAGCTGCACGCGAATACGACCACGGAACAGAGGTTCCTTGCTACGTTCTTTCGGATGCAGCTTATTCTCGACGCCTACATTGAGACCCGCTGCCAACAAGACATCCCGTATTTCCTGATGCGTTGGATTTTCTACACACTTATCCTTGGCCAGCTTTCGTCCATTTGCCAAGCTTCTCTTGTTGTTTAAATATATTGGATAAATACATATCCATCTATAAAAAAAAACAACTTGTCAAATAATAGTGAATTTAAACTTGTTATTGTAATATTATAATAAGCTCTGCGCACAATGGAGGAAATATTGGAAACAAAACTAAATATTGAGAGTTCAATCTATCAAAAATCATGTATTCCGACGTAACTGGTATCTGACAGATTAAAATCTTAATATCTATTCCCGTTCCTAATATTAAATACAATATCCTAAAAATAAAATATGTTAAATATTTGCTTTAAAAATAAAGTATTATTATTTTAAGTACTTATTTTAAGTACTTTTTCCAAGATAACACTTATGGATTCTTTGACCTATACGTTTAACCTATAAATTCAACTTTGACATCAGATATTATAAATTTATTCGAATTTATTTTGGAATACTCAACGAATAAAAGGAATTGAAGTGCCTTCAGTCTAGACGTATATATGTATTTTGTATTCAATAAACTTTTATAGGTTAGATAATACAGATAATTGATCATAATGCATTTTTACGGAGCTCAAGAAACATTATTTTAATTAATATTTGATAGGAATACATTAATATGAAAGTAATTTCTCTATTATTGATTTATCGTTACCATTTTACCTCTCATGTTCACTGTTTTTCTTCGAAGGATTCCAGGCAAGCGACATGTTGCTACCATACGGCTTCCATGTATTGTATCACTACTATATTACACTCTCTTTTCAAATTTCCGGATTTATCTTCACTAAATATCACTTGAAATACAAACAATTTGTAATTTTTCTATACAAAATAAATAAAGTACAGCATCTAGATGATTATCATTCGATAAAATAAAACTAAAAGTTCTAAAAAAAATCAAGAAATATAAACTGCAGACAATTAACTTACGCACTTAAAGTGCAGCTAAACAAAAAGGTGAAATGGGTAAAATATTTATAATTTATACAAGAGTTTATAACATTTATTACAAGAGTTTTGTATACGTGTATCGCAAAAATATCATCAGCGTTTAAATAAAAAAGTAAGATATATCGTTAACGAAGCAAAAAATATAAACCACGGGCTCGTCCGGGATTTGAACCCGGGACCTCTCGCACCCGAAGCGAGAATCATACCCCTAGACCAACGAGCCATATGATCATTACGTTCACAAAGTATCCTGAACTGGCTCCATTTGTTTATATAATATGAATAATTCATCATTTTACGTATATTAATAATATTTCATCAAGCTGTAGATAATTAATAATATTTCATCAGTAAGTTACATACGATTGTGAAAAAAATAGGAAATCAAAATACGCTACTTAAAAAACTTATATTTAATAAATATTGAAACCTGGTTAAAACTGGATTACAGCCAATATATTATATTTAACAAAATATTGGGTTTATGCTAAAGACATACGTGAAAGTTGATAACAATTTCATTCATACATTTATTAATTGTCCTAAATAAATTAAACACACAAATTACATAAGTACAATATACCTAATAAATTTTTAAGACAAATCTAAAATGTGTGTATATGTGTGTTTGGATCGTATTTATAACATACAATACATATAACAATAAACAATATACTTGTCTACAAATTTAATATATAAAATTTAATACATAAATTATAATTTAATATATAAATTTTCTGATGTCTTGAACTAGATTACAAAATACGGATTAAAATAAGCATATAAATAATTAAAATAATAAACATTATATCTTAATTTATAAACATATATGTATAAATTTTGTGGAAATACTATACGATAATAACTTGGGCAAGATTTTTTTTTCATTACCATTTCTTGATGTGTAACTAGAATGACAATTTAATTTCGTTCTTTCAATCAGTGGCATGCAAAAATTTTGTGTTAAATCTTGAACTGTAATTGTTATATATCCTCAATTCTTTGAAACATTCATTTCAAACAACTTCATTAAATCGTCAAAAAATGTATATGGAGATTTATTTCTTCCTACACACATCTTTAATTTACTAAAAGAATTCCTAACTACTTATTATATTTAAGCACTTCCTTTAATTATAAACCTTAATCCTTTCCCTACTGTTAATAACCTAGAGCAACATTTTCTTTGGCAATATTCTCTTTTTCAAATATGAATATATTTTATATATATATTTATATCCTCGCTAACTATTTTAATAATCAAAATACCGATTACAAAAATTGTACCATCATGTAAAGTATTGGTATTTTATCCAAATTCGTAATCATGAGGCACGTGGTATTTCTCTATTTATTATCTTTAAATAATACTTGATAAATAAAATGGCATTTTCCATAACTATACACACAGTAGTCATCATTAAGTTAGTACGCCCTATTAGCACAAAGATACCAAGTTATTGCATCGACCTTTTTAAAATTTAGATCAAGAAGTGATGTGATTAGACAAATATTAGGTTATCCGGCAAGTTAAAAATCATTCTTTTTTAAACTTCAGATTTTTAATTTTCATTTTAATGCTCTCATAATTTATTATATTAATAAATTACTGATATTGACAGAAATTTGATTCAAATAATTTCATCAAATATTCTGAATTAAAACGAATATAAATCTTGAGTATAAAAAGACGATTATTTTCTAAATAACTTAATAGTTTCATAAAATTAAGTTGACAACTATGTTACATAGTGGTTATGCAATATATAAATATGCACGTAAACATCTATAACAAGGAATATAATGAAGAAAATAAAAAATATACAAAAATATGTTCTAATCCAGTAAGGAGAGGATTACAGCGTAAATTTCTAGAATCACAGTAGATGTATTAAATACTTTTCTATCAATTCGTAGGTAAAGTGACAAATTTTAGATGTCATATGCCAAAGTTAAATTTACATGATTATGAAAAACTACCACAGAAATAGGAAGAACACAGTATATTAACGTGGTGATAGGCACACCAGTAATTGGCAAAATGCTCTTAAAGTCTTCCATTTCTGGCCTAATAATATTGTGATTTGTTGTTATCCGTTGGTGACTCACATCTCCACGTGAATCTTTGATTGGGTATCTTAATAGCTTACAATATATCATACATTACTATACTAGGCGCACACTATAATCACGTTTAAAAACGTTTAGAACAACACTCTAGTGCAATGAGAAATACGATGAAAGGACAACAATTAACATATGTAAAAACAAAGGCCAGAGCAAATGTTACCAGTTGAGGCCAAATCTTTCTCACTTGCATGTACCATCGTATGTTATATTGAATTTTATTCGAAAACGAATCTTGGTGTTAGGTTACCAGCCCATTGCAGAAGGAACACGAGAACCCACCGTGAAATCTTTATATTGAGAAAAGACACATATCTGAAAAGGTTTATCATATTAGAAAGTTCATTATGATAAATTAAAATTTTTTTCAATTAAACTATCACATAACAAACCTTGTCTTTTAATCGTTGACAAAGTTGTAGGGCAATAGTAAGCAATACTAGAGCGTCATTCAGCCATGGTACACTGCATTCTGCTTGCTGGGTTTCGTACTTAACACTGCCGTGAGCATTTTCTAACTGATAAACAGCTAAAACTAATTTATAGCTTTGAATGTAAAAGCTAATGGCCAAATTTTCTGGGAGGTTCGGATTGAGAGATTTCTGTGAACGAAATAAAATTCAGTGTTACTTGCTATTAAATGTAACTAATACATTTATGTTAAGCTAAATGTCACATACCATATTCCGACTTTTAATGAGATCATCAATTGTCTTCTTCCTAGGAACGATCAAGCTAGTTCTGCTCCTCTGAAGGCAGCCCAAAATATTACCTAACACATGCATAACTTCATCCGATGTTTTAAAAAGATAATGTCTGTCTACATTGTCTATATGGGCAATGCCTTGCTGTAAATGATTAGCAGCATCTTGAATTTGTTGCAACTTCCACGGATGCTCACTTTGAATACTTGTTCTCATATTGACATTCTGTTGTCGCTGTACCTTAAAATTCACTTCCTATGAACAAAATGGAAATTTATTTCAATAAGGCAACAAAGTCAGAAATTATAATTTTACTACTTGTAATTCTAAGTATAATCTTGATAGTGCACTAAGAACACTTTACCGCATTTGTGATGCTGTCGCCTGTCAGAACAGCAACACACTTCACTTGATCATGTGGGGCTGCAAAAACAAATCTGTCGGTTTTATTGTGCTGATCGTTACCGAAGAGAGCCAGTGGGAAGCGTTGAGCACATTCCTTAAAATAGATATGCAAGATTAATATGCATGACCTACATGTCGACTACTGATATACTAACATACTGATATATTGACTAGACTACAATATTACATGATTCACAAATGGAATTAAATCAGAATAAATTTTTTAAAATGCTAGATATCATATACAGGAATATTTATACACAATTTTTTTGATCCACGTACCATCAAAATATTCCTGAGCTGTGACAACGAGGAGTGCACTTCTTCGTGAAGCACCCACTCGAACTCCATTTGCTAGAAGTAAAATTATCGGGATGTTATCGATTCAGTCGGGATAGGATGTTCGCGTTATCTATGCGGAGCGTACTATTTCGGGGAAATGTCAAACGGCATAACCTCAAAAATGCTCGCAGCGAGCCGACAAAATGAGTAAGTGTGAAACAATTTAACGCGGCGCAGAAATCTTGCTATCTGATGACTAGGGACTAAATATCTAAGACGATTAGATAAACGCTAAGTAAAGGTAAATAGCTTACGAGATTGTGTGCCTCCTCCTTCTCGCAGTCCGCCATTTTTCAATTGGCGTCTCGCACGGCCGTGTCTCCACCTGTTTTTTGTTTCACACACCACTTTGAGTACACAACTTCATACACATATGATTAATGGACTTTATGTATGTATATATATATATATATATATATATATATAAGGATGAGTGTATATGTGTGTATGAATATTTATGTGTCAGAAGCGTTTATATGAGAGTTGATTTGTGTGTTACACGTATGCACTAGTATGACGTGTATTGAGATACGTTTATGTATATACGATATTTTGGGAAGCATCCCGTTTATCATCGAAGAATCAGCGCACAACTGAGCATTCAGTAATACTCAGTATCGTCGAGCCTCTCGAAGTATCGATTGCGTAAGTATCGTGAAGAACATGAAGTATCATTGATCCTCTCTTAGAAAAGAACTGATCTAAAGAAAATAGATTATTTTGCTTCGTCATTCCTAGTCTGAACTTGACTTAACTCTGAATAGAATAAATTCTCCTGCGTGAATTAAGCGGCAAATAATCCGCGAGCGGTGTTAAAATATGAGCGATAATCGACCCACGTACTCATTTCATTCAATTCGCTTGCTTGAATTAAATGAAATGAAAACTCATTGCTTGCGTGAACTTTCGCGAACTCAGTCGCGTCAGGTATCTTTGATAACTATAGAGATTATAGATCGATAATGTATTATTGATAATAATAAATTCCGAAATCGATTGGAAGATTTGAATGCTGCCATTTCTACGCTCGATTTTTTTTCATTCTTACAATTGTTGACTAATTGTTGAGACTAAAGAAATTTTCTGTTATTTGTTGCAGTATCGTCTGCGTCGTGAGATATTCACCTTCGCTGAGACCTGTTGCATCCGCATTGATCGTAAGTTATACGTAGTCTAACTAAATTATTTATAAAAAAAGCGTTGTGTCAATTTCCAATTGAGGTCAAAGGTCATTCTAATATCATCCCTGGCAGACCGACTGAAATAGCTTGAAACATCGTTTAGAAATTAATTCAAACTTTAATATTTGCTGTATGTTAAAGAAAAAAATATTATGTGTTTAAAAAAATATTAGTTTTTTTTTTTTAGTTTATCGCAAGCATTAAGTGAATCTCGCCGTTGTTTATCGAAGCCAGCAGAATTAATCTTTTGCTTGTTGATTTAATTTTCTCGTTTTATTAATTTCTTCAATCAGTTGATAATTCACAATGCTCAAATTCATAAGCATCCAGAAGCACAACCGCTTACTGAGCATTCAATGAGCTCTTGTATCTGTTTGATCTGTATTAGATCTAGTGGAATATGCCAATCAGATGTCAGAGCTCAATGAG
>Ga0157363_1004849_pt1 | contig 12489 bp, 9 predicted proteins | sample AttsexASBM1_FD_111477 | JGI IMG/M metagenome (GOLD analysis project Ga0157363, IMG submission 111477) | Fungus gardens microbial communities from leaf cutter ant in Ribeirão Preto, State of São Paulo, Brazil - Atta sexdens ASBM1 | ecosystem: Host-associated > Fungi > Mycelium > Unclassified ...
AGGAAGAGATACATATCAGCAAAATTGTGTCAATCTTTAGAATTCTCCAGTAGATTTAATCAGAAAATTCAGATCGTCCATTTTCAACTAAAATTCTAATTAATCCAACCAGACATTTTTCCCAGTGTTTATTTCTTAGTTCGCTCTCCAGTCCACACTCAATTCTCTTATTCACATATACATATATGTGTGTATATATATATATATATATATATATATATATATATATATATATAATATATATAATATATAATCCTTAAATATATGTTGTGTCTTTTTATTAAATAAGTATGATGGCTTATACATCGTTAGTGTAAAATGGAAACCGAAAAATTTACGATACTTTCAACGCAGGACGAGCGAGATACAAACCCGTCGCACCGTCTCGTCCATGTACAATTTCAATTGTTCATACAAGAGTACTTTCGTTATCCTGCTTGCGCGGATTTCGATACCGGTTCGAAATTCGTTATTCGAAAAAGAGCTCTATTGTGAATGTCCGCATCCAATCTGTGTATACCGAACTCGAATGGAAATATAATCGCGTGCGTTTCGCGAGTGATGGGATATACACATAAATATTGTATATTGTACAGAGGTATTGAATTCGGGGGAGGGGGAGGTGTTGCAGACGGGAATGATGGCACCTCTGCGAATGTTAAGTTACATACGTAGAAAATGTATACGAAATTACATTTGCACGATAATCAATGTCGGGGAAACCTGAACCCAATGAAATCTTGGTTAATCCCGGGGGAAAAGAGAGGGGAATACTGAATCAAGCGGTACTAAATTCGCTCGCCTCGTGCGAGATCGGGGGATCTAAGTAAATAATTAACGACATCATGTGAAATCGATCGCGACGACTGCTCTTTCTGGCAGGACCCGATAATAGAACTATTACCGCGCATATATCTATTTTCAGGGGTAGCCGAGGCAAGCAAATCTCTAACCGCGTCGAAACAGATGGCACACATACATACGTAAGAGACGTATATCCACGTAAAATCAGAAACAGACACGCGGATACGGTATTTATACGATCCGATTACAAAGAGATACGTGTACATGACAAAGTGTAAAAAAACTCACAGTTAGCACAGATTGACGTACATCCGCGATCGCGAGCTCCATTTGTTTCTCGTAATATAAATAAATACGATACACATGTATAATAGAGAGAAAGAGATACAGGTTGTCGAATGGTCGCAAACGCGGGGAGCCTGGGGACCTGGAATATAATTGAAATTACGACACGCGGCGTATTAAGTACAAGAGTATGAGCACGTCCCCAGCCTCCCTGGACCTATACCGATGACTCACCGATCAATCTTCATTGCGCTTCGATTGAATGACGAGTTTTCTACATTGGCTTTGAACGGATCGACAGTTTGTAAAAAGTGCACAACTCGAAAAAACTTGGCAGTGCGTGCCGAATACAATAATCTCATTTTCCATCGGTACAAAACGCGAAAGTCGTTGAAAGATGCTTTAAGAGAGAGAAGAAAAAAAAAGACAAAAATGCGAGTTAAAAAAAATTACCAGTCTTATATTAACTAAAAAGTAAGTCAGATCCTTTGAAGAATACTGTGTGTCGTTGTGCCACGACGAGTGTCTACTAAAACCTATTGCGATAATAGCACGTAAATCTCAGCCAGAGTATACCAGTGAATACAAAACTTCTTTTCTTCAGCACGATTTCAAAACAGTCTCGCAACACGATTTAATGTAAAAAGGTCCGTTTCGTTTTGCATCTGTTACACTTAATAATCTAGTAATCATAATTAATAGGCAGCATTATATATATAGATAATAAAGAAATAATAATTAATAACCGTCGATAATATAATAATAATATTAATAATAATAACACAATAATATAATAATACGTACAATGGAAGATAAAATTTTAGATGCTCCACAAAATGGCCTTTCTAAAAAATTATTCGCACTTCGTAAACTACCACGTATAGCGGATATAGAGAGACTCAGAAGCAAAACAAAAGATAAAAATAAAAGAAAAACGATTTCTTCGTTCGACGTTAGACGATATATGTAGATAGGCCTAGAGTAGACTGAGCTGCTCTTATAACTTTTAACTCTTAAATTTTTGTTAACGTTACTTTAATCGCCTTAATTTAATATTATCTGTTACTCTGTCTCTGAATTATAAGGGTACGTAACCCCCAACTTATATAATACATATAGTCCCTCTCTAACTAGCTCACTACAATCCGTGGAGGTGTGTTGCGCATGATTCTTTGCTTTATATATATATTTTTTATGTATATATATAACATATTAATAATTATATATATATCATAATGAAGATAATAGGCATAGCCACTCGTGTTCGGATCACAGACTACGCGCTGCCGTACGTCGCTCTCGTACAGACAGTCTGGTGGACACTATGGCTTTCTCTCACTTACCATTAGACATGTTACTTTAACTTTATGTTATGTATTCCGTACTTACGTACACACGTATAGATATCAGATCGGCCATAAAATTTACACTTTAAATTTTTTTTCCCTAATAAGTATTTGCACCGATCCACGTCTCGGATCCTCAAAGGAGTCTCGACAGAAAAAATGCTACGACGTTGTAATGCAACGTTGTAAAATAGAATAGAAAGTTAAAATAACTTAGTATTATATAAGACAACGAAATTTCTCGCTTACACTACGATAACAATAATCACCCGCGAAAAAATATCTTAGGAATTGAAATTCGTATGAATTCGACGAGATTCATATATAAATATTTTTACTCATTTTCTAGGAAGATTTAATAGGCGTCTGTCCAGCGTCGTGATTTAAGGATCAGAGGCGCGTACATTGCCTACCAATATCCATACATGTTTACAAGCGTATTTCGGTATGGCCAACACGTAAAGACGGTAAAATACTACCACGAGGACTGTCTATCCCGTGACCTATCGCCTGACTAGCCCTAACGAAATCGCGTGTATTTTTCTTACGGCATTGTTATTCACACGGTGTGTTTCAATGTGTAATATTTGTACATATGTAACGAGGTGTAGCTGATGCATGAAGTGGAGGCACTAGTCAGAATTTCTGGAGAGGTTGACGGGTCCTGGGATGGAAGTGAGGAGGGTATGTCAGCAGGCACTGGTCTCTTCTCCCTCGAGCGTGTATGCTACGTTTTCTAGTCTATGAGCTAGGTGTAGTTTGCGACAGCCCGCATCTGTCTCCAAGGCCTCTAGGATCTGAAAAGAATTTTATAAACATTGTCACAGTTTCATTTTATATCCAAAATGAGAAAATGATAAAGCGACCGTTTCCAATTGAGCAAGTTACTCACTTGTTCATAATACTTGCTGACATAGATGTAGAGTTCTTTCAGCGCCGCGATCACATCGAACTCGTTGGCGTGAGATGCGCTCAGTTGCTGCATGGCACTAGACATCTCTTGATCAGTGATCTGCGGCAATCTTTGCACATCTGTATAGAATCGACCCACTTTCTCGCGATAATGCGGTATGTCCTTGGCGAAGAGCAGCTTGTTAGACGGCGAGTCCTTGCCCAGTCTGTGTTCCGTCATCGAGCACGAGTCCATGAACGTCTGCGCGATCACGGAGAGACTCGAGTCCACTGTCGTAGACTTATTGATGTCAAACATAAAATCTGGATTCTTGATAAAGTTAACCCAGAACCGAAGCGGAAGGCTATTTGACTTCCACGCGTGTGCCACTTCCGGATCAACGATGCCATGCTGCTTAGCAGCCTCATCGAGAAGATCGAACAACCACTTAACCGCGCTAGGCAATGCTTCATTAGCGGTCAGTATAGTGTTTAGAAAATCATCGACAAACTTTTGTACAGTGCCCTTCGTTGATAGCAATCGCGTTAGGAATATTTCCGGAATCGCCTTGTGCGTTCGCTCGGGATGGTGGTGCTTGCTGCTTCCAGTAAAGCCTAAGCCGGGCGGATAATGTACATCTTCGATAGGCCTCACCAGATGATACAACCGCTGATTGCCGCCATGGGCGCTCTCGACGTCGCCATTCGCCGTTATAATAGGCGGCGAGTGTTGGGAGTCGAAGTACAGGCCGCTCACGGGATGATTGTACATTACAGGAGTGATCAGCCCGTGATTGGGCGTGGATGGAAGATGCGTGGACGAACAGTGATTTGAGTGTCGATGTAGATGATGATGTGACGGCTGATGATGCGGATGAATCGATGGCTGCTGCTGTGGGTGATAATGCGAGGGCTTGCAATTGTGGCAGGGCGGTTTACACGCCACCGAGAAGCCATCGTTCTGTCGGGGAATCAACGACATCACCGCTGACTCCTTGACACCATAGTGCGCCAGCGTGTTTATCTTCTTCCACTCACCGCAACATTTGGTCGTGAGATCCTCGTCCTGAAGAGTCAGGTGACCACCACGACCATGTCGCCACTCTAGATCAACGTCATGTACGGACGGCCTCAACGAAAACGGAGTATTCTTGTACAGCGCGTCGAGAATCTTTGACTTTACCTGACTTATAGTATCGCAGTCTAGGACCTTACACTGTATCTTTTCATCGAGATCATCTTGCACTACGTGCAACGTGACTATCGTGTGTTCGATCTGCTCACGCAGGAGTCTCTCTTCGGAGAGAGAATATCTCGCGTCGTGCGTTATTACATCCACTGGTCCTTTCTCTATCTGATGCTTAATCGCTTTGAACAGTAGGAACAAGGATGAGCCAGCATAATCTTTTAGATAGTTGTACATACAAAGCGCCATCCAATTCGTTAACATTTTCTCCACTACAGATTCTGTTCTTCTTAACATAAGTTGCGGATGCTTTGTATTTACCGCTTTATCGATCAGTCTCAATAATAAATTCATCAGTATATCCGTGGCATATTCCATTTTACCCATTAGGACAACCATGAGTAAGGAAGCGACATTCACTTTGTCTCTGATATTAAAGTCCTTCTGAGCTTCCAAAGTCTCTATGAATGTCAGAACAAAGTACTTATTGTTAACGAGCTGCTCAAACTGTATCATTGCTGCATCATAGTTAGTGCGCGAGATGTTGCTACGCGAACGCGGGTCGTTTAATATAGGATGATCTATCACCCCGGGGAAAAACACTTTCATAATATAGTTTTTATGATCAAGAGTGGGTATACCCGACGACTCGAGATCCGCGGTCAAGTCCGTCATATCAGTTTGCAGTTCCGCAAATGCCTGTTTGCACTCCATGCGAACATTACTCTCAAGCGTATCCATTTGTATCTGTATGCGCTTATATTCCCGTTCTGCTTGCGTACTTTTACGACGGTATATCACGAGCACTAGGACGAACAGAAAGATGAGGCCGAAGGTGCCAGCGGCGATACCGGCGATTGCTTCTGGTGGTATTGGATAAGATTTGATGACTTCATAACGCAAATAACCGATGGGAAAGCGTAAACTGCGACCGACTCGTACCACTACCAAGGGTAAGCCACTCTCAGTTTTAATACCAAGTTCGTCTGTGTCAGCGGGCTGTTGATCCGGCGGTGTGCAGACCAATTGCGTAAGAGCCAGCGATGTTACATTACAAGGCATGATACCCACGGTGACATTTACGTCGGATTCATCGCTGGCATAATTGAGATTCTCGCCCTCGATTACCAGCGTGTCCCCCTTGTACAGTTTGACGTTTCGTGGAAATGGAAAGAATGTTGGATCCTCGACGTAAAGTAGCCGATTACGGAGACTTTGCTTCTCCAAGTCTCTAACGCTCTCTACGTTATCCATGATAAAAGCGATCTTAAGAGATAGCTGAGATTCCTTCAATCTCAACGAATGCGGCGATGAAGTACCTAGAGTATTGGTAGCCGCCGAACGTTCACTGCGTCGGATCGAGACGAATCTTTTGGCGACGCTCGGACTTGGACATTCCATTTGCGTAGGATTCAGGACGGTGCAAACGGTTCTGTTCACTGGTAATTGCTCGTTATCGAAATAAACCTCCATTTCGGGTTTTTGAATGGTGTCTAAGTTTGTGCCGTGTACGGTGATCATGCGGCCACCCGAAGCAAAGCTCCTCAGTGGTTTGATTTCCATGATGGTCGGGTCGTGAGTGTAATTGTACGGATTATCCATCAGAGTGCGATTAGCACCATCGATGCTCAGTGTTAGCCTGTGAATTCGTCTAACGCGACCTGACTTACTAGTTACGCAAGTTAGCCTTGTGCTGCTCGCTTGGGTCGCGTTTACATGACATGGTAACTCATCCAGATACGCTGATATCGTACTACCGATGTTAAGATACTTACCAGTAATAGCCAATTGCGTGCCACCGCTCTGCGGCCCAACCGATGGATACACACCCGATAGACGTATGTCCTTATAATTAAACAGTACTGCGCTCTCCGTGTATCCGGCGTCGTTTCCGACCACGACGGATGCTGCATCCGTGGCCTCGTGCCGACCGGTGCGACAAACAATGCGCACCGACACCTCGTAATCAACCAGGGTGCACGGAGTGTTGCCAATGTGTATCTTACCCTCCACGTCACTCTCTTTCAGTCCAAGATTGCTACCCTCGATCGTCACCAGCGTACCGCCCTCAATCGGTCCACTAAGTGGCTTGATCATGTCTATTCGAGGTTTTGGACATTCGGTAAACGGTGACTGTAGACACGAATGCCGATATACGCAACTATTCCCGCACCAAGTGCACTCAAATCGAGTATCTCGTGTCACGCACAAAGAACAGTCCGCGTGTTCACGATGCGAGCCGAGCACTTCGCATTTGTATAAAATTATCGTGGTCTTGTCCACGTGATGATTCGTGTTCCAGACAACCGTCACTTCGGCTTCGTATTCGCCGCTGATCTCCTCGTAAGAATATACGGTCTTGTCACACACGATGAAACGACTGCTGTCCACTCGAGCTTGTACCTTCAGATTGGCACCTTCGATGCTGACAATACATTGAAATCCACTGTGGCCCACTTGTGGATGTGGCAGATTCTCCACTTCGAGCACTATCTCCTTAGGCACACTGTTTGGCAGCATCAACGGTTCCTTGCGTTCCATGAATCTCGGACAGTATTGCGCGCCGTGTGCGGCAAGATTAGCTTGGTTTTGCTAAAAGACAAAAAAATATTTATTATAGAGCATATATCAGAGCATATAATTCTATTATAATATAATATATATTATAAAGTATAAATTATAATAGACGGATATGTATCTAAACAAAAAATAAATTTAAAAAATTAGACAAAACTTACATTTTCCCCCGATATAATGCCCTGGCAGCTAGTATTATGGGTGCATTTGTTGTCATAGACGCACCAGCTACACGCCCATTGCGATTTTACGCACTCAGTACACACAGTGTGTCTCGAACAATCAAAAAACGCAAAGTTACGTGAAACGAAATCTTTATTCGTTTCACTCGATCGTACGGACAGCGGTACGAGTACATGATCGGCGCCCTCGGGAATACTGGATCTCTCTACGACGGGTGGTGTAGGACAGGACAGTCCGAAACCAGTCATCAGCGCGTCTATTGGCTCAGCGTTACCAAAAACGCACTTGTAATTAGCGCCCGTTGGTAATTCCGGCAAAGTTCTAATTGTTAATTGCACCGTGGTCATCTGATTAATGGGCATACGGTCGGGTAGGACTTGTTCGAAATCGATGCATTGTTGACCCGTGCCTAGAGATAACCATCGTGGACTGCTGTGACTTGCTTTTTGACAATCTCCTCTCACAGTACATCTGTAAGCAAAAAATATTCATCTCTATCAGATAAAATATTTATATAACTTTATAGTAAGATAAAATATTTATATAACTATATAGTAAGATAACAAAAAATCTATGTTTATAATCTCCAAAACTTTTAGAATCTTACTCTGAAAAGTGGAAGCTCACTCTTAAAGATTAAAAATTGAGCTACTCTTTTTTTCAAGACTAGTTCAATTTTCATTCTTTAAAGTGAGATTCCGCTCCAAAATATTTAGAGAGATTCAGGATTTCAAAATTTAGGAATTCAAAATTTATATATACAAAGTGTTCTGTAAAATAATGACTTTACCTCTTTTCTAAAGAGCACCAGCCGCAATAAGGATCTTTCGCATCGAGACAACTGCTGCAATTGGTATAACCATTGCAATGCTCCACTTTAACCTTTGATATCTTCGAGTTGGATAATACATAGATATATTCGCCGTCTGGTGAAATCAGCGTATCAGGTAATAACTTTTGTCCTTTATCAATCGTAACACTTTCGTAGACAAATGCTTCAACTCCAGACAATAAGACCTTCTTGAGAACACCATCATTCGTGCCGAAAAATGCAACAGTGTGGCTTTCGGTGTTGGCAATGGTTACTGAACTAATGAACGTGTCAGGAAAATGTAATATAGCTTGGCCCGTTATTGGTGATACGCCCGAAATTTTCAATCCCACCTCACAAAAGTTAAGAATATTTCCTGTAGTCTGCAAAATAAAATAATACAATCAATGTAAAAAATATATTTTCCAATGTTTATCTTTCCTATAGATTTACTTACACCGGCAGTAGGACATTTTCCGTCTTGTATAGGACCGCTGACGTAACCCATATTTCGATACTTAATGCTGCCATTGAAGCACATGTGAATATTTTCATTGAACTTGGTCTCGATGTCTTGTAGACTGTAGATGCAAACCGCCGAACGTGATAGAGGCTCGTTCGTAATGCCTCTGCTAGGCGAAAATACAGAAACGAATACGGGATCGCCGACAGAAATACCAAGTTGCATAGCCAGATCACTGCCCGCTGCCGCTACCTTTGCGTCCTGCACCAAATTGTAATGATGTTGCTTTCCGTCTCCCAAATCGACTGTACACTGCAGAGTCACTTCGGTGTAACTGTCATAATTCGGATCGCTTATGCAGCTTCGCGCCAGTCTGGAGATGTATCCCAGTTCCTCTTGCTCTGGCAGATATGACTGCTTCTGTACCAGAACAAAGTACGCGTAGTCGCTCGCGTTGAATCCAAACACGTATTTCACCAGAAAGTGATCCCGATATTTAACGTCGATGTACACTATCGATTGTTTATTGAACGTGTACTCGGCGAATTCCAGGTTGTCTAGATTTCTGCTGGAGATGGCGGGCACGTCGTGACGATAATCCCCTTTGTTGGTGAACGTCGTTCCCACATAGAGTATGTTCGTCTGTTCCCACGGATTGTATTTTTCAGGCCCGATAAAAGCGTACGTGGACGAATTCTCATCGTTGGCAGCCACGCTATGAGGAATAAACTCCGGCTTAATGGATATGTTGGACATTTGATACTTTTCGCAAGCCCCTTGAAGAAGGGAGCCACAGGCGATTAACATCTGCGATTTGACATCGGCGATTAGGAGTTTGTTCACATTATCCATTAAAGAAGTAGGTATGTCTCTTGCCATGCAACCTGTTGCATGACATTGAGGATTGTCCAGTCTCGGTCCTAGAATAAGAGATTAATTATTCATCTTATAAATTGCAATATTATGTAAAGAAATAACTGAATAACCAAGTTTGCAGGATTGAATGTGTAGTATGTAAATTCACACTGAATTATTTAAGCGTTAAAAATCTAGCTTGATTATTTAGGATCTTTATTATTTATATTTCTGATTTGTGTGTATTTACATTATATCTTAAAAGATACTTTGTTTGAAATTAAAAAACTGACCTGTTGAGACATATTCCTCCAATCTGAGATTTGAATCGAGTTGAAAGAGTCTGTTGATCGCGGCTCCATAGAGTCTTCCAGACGAAGGATCTATAGCAAGATGATTAAATCTCAAAGCTCCCTCTCTAGTTGCATTGGCGTCCAAGGAAAAATGTCCATATCGCTGTCCATTTCCCACGGGGAATTGCACTATTATATGCGGGGATTTGTTGTCCTGTATCGGTGGAACGGTACTAGCAGGAGTATCTATTGCTGCAGTCGCCAATATTACTAGGAACCATGTGACAATGGACATGGATGAGAAGGATAATCGATGAAGGAGCGGTGGCAGCGGCACTTGTAGATGCGTCACTGTAGGTGATTTGGGAAATGACTGGGTAAATCCCAGGAATCTCATGGTGTGTATGCGACAGCTGACAAAGCACGTGCGCACACGCGTTGCGTGTGCGTCAGTGCGTATGCAGGTCTAGGAGAGGAAATGTAAAAGGTGTGGTGTCAGGGTACGTGCCCTGCTGCTGGTAGTGAGCCAGTGTTATACACAGTACTACCAGTTATACTTGAATGCAGGCACCGACATGCCGATCATTGTCTGGTACCTCTGAAACATTACGAACAAATTATATCAAATGGGAACGAATAAGTTTTTGATGCTTTCTAGCAAGAAACACAGTATAAACACAGTATAATAAACTTTCTATAATAAGTCTAAGCCATTACCTAAGACTAAGCTATAAATCTTAAGTTATAAAAAATGGACTAATCAAGTTGATTATTTTTCTCACATTTGACTGGTCAATTTCTTTTCATTTAAGACTTAAGACTTAGGCAATAGCTTATTGTAAAAATCCATAATCATTATTTTATCTTTAGGTCTATTTGCGTTAAAATCCCTCAAAATTTTTGCACTTAAAACGGAGATATAATAATTTAGGCATTGAAGAGAGAAAGAGGAAATTCTGAATACAAAAGGCATGAACGAACAGACCTATTGTTTAACGTTGACAACAAAGATCAATGATTCACTTGCATTACACTGTATCATCTTGCTAGAAAATATTGTGTATCACGCGAGAAATTAACTTTATTCAGAGCGTGTTAGGAAGCTTTATATTATAATATTATAATAACTCGTATATTTTTATTCATTTTACAATTATCTCAGCGCGCGAGCTAATTTCGTTAAATCTGCATTATTATACCTGGAAACATACTCCAATCTCAAATTTTCTCAATTTCAAAAATAAAAACTAACGGTAATACACTGAGCGGAACTCTACACTGAATATAGATTCCCGAAATAACCTTAAAAAAACGAACAGCAGCGACTTTATTAAAATCTATACGCGATGCATTAGAAAAAACAACTATCAATTGCGATGAAACGCTACGGCAAATATTAATAGCGTCTCGATAAGATGCCAATCGAGTGCCGCACGATGCGTACACGCTGGCAACGCGTTTCCGTTCGAGAGGCTTCTTCGTCGACGACCACCGAGGAGCGTAAAAAAAGGGCTGCTGAGCCTTTTTAACAATGAAGAAGCATAACGGCGAGAGGCAGATGGCTCCACGCATTTCGGGTTACACCGTAGCACGTACCGCCCTTCATTAGCGTGACCAACGTAGCTGCACTTGACAGCTAAGGCCACTGTCTTCGCACAAAGGCAAGGATACTCTCCACCAACCCCGTTCCGTCGCCCCTCCCTCTCCACCATCTCTTCTTTCCATTCCCGTCACGATCACATCGTCTACCAAAACACGACCGCGGTGACGAATTAGGGATCGCGCGGCGTTACGCCGAGAGAATCCCGATTATAAACGAGAACGGGAACGTCACAATGATCACAAAGATCCGCGGACAAGAATCATCGAGTAGGATCGAGCTAGATCGAGGTCCGTGGAAAGAGCCGATTACGCGCGAGACGCGACACACAAGCACACAAGCTGATATCGGGCGAGACGCCAGGGCCGCCACTACGTACCTCTTGTCGTCGACTCGGAACTCTGACAGAATCGAAGCGACTTACTGGACTCGACAGGCTAGGCGAATTTACCTTGTTCGCTGTGCGTCTTGGCAGTCGCACGTCGCGGATACACGCTGTGGAAATGGTGCTCGTACAACTGCGTGGCTGTGATCGCTACGGCACATCGCGAATATCGCGAATGTGCGGCATGCTCGCTCGCGGATGGAGGAGGCTCCGTCCCGGGTCGCTTAGATAGGTACTGGTCGCCACCACGAACTGACTATCGCTATTACTGCCACTGCCGTCGCCGCACACGCACTGGCACAGCACCAGCACCGCCCGGGGACGGAGTATCGCCGCCGGATGATGATCCGCGATGGCTGAATGGCTCGCGTATCGTTTCGCTACCATAAGTTGGCGCCGCGCGAAGCGCCGAGCGGCCGTCCGTGTCGCTTCACAACACAACACTACAAACGGCCGAGTTGAGATCAGCCGCCATTAAAATTCGTCCGACACGGAATCGTTGCCGCTGTCGCTGTACGAGTTTAGAGGCGCGAATCGGGGGCCGTGGCTATGAAGTACGCCAATGTACGCCAGTACGACATGCGCCGCTTTTCCGTCTCTCTCTCTCCCTCCCCCTCGTTCCTTTTTTGCGGCTTCTCCTTCGCTCTTATCGTGGATCCGACGACGAGCCGGATTCTACTTGCTCTCCGAGCGCCTCTTTATCTACCTACCTACCTACCTACCTACCTACCTCTTCTTCCCTTCATTCTTTCGTCTTCTCTCTCGCTTCCGCATACATCGATGCGTGCACGTATTCCGCGCGTATATATG
>Ga0157363_1004850_pt1 | contig 12488 bp, 10 predicted proteins | sample AttsexASBM1_FD_111477 | JGI IMG/M metagenome (GOLD analysis project Ga0157363, IMG submission 111477) | Fungus gardens microbial communities from leaf cutter ant in Ribeirão Preto, State of São Paulo, Brazil - Atta sexdens ASBM1 | ecosystem: Host-associated > Fungi > Mycelium > Unclassified ...
ATGGCAGAGCATACTATTCCTCCAACCTAGTTGAGAGGCATAGTATATGAAGTCCACATTGTAAGTAAAAATCTTGTTGCCAGGCTTCATGTAGAGGTTGTTCAGCATGTTGGCTACTTCAAAAATGGGATCTGAAAGACCAAAATATCAATGTAGCTTATCAACAAACAGATTCTAGTTAGAGAGCCAGTTTTGAAAAATGCTCTGGTTTTTCTAGTTGAGACCCATCTCAAACCAGTCCTAGACTACTCTAGTAAGATAAGTCATTGTGAAAATAAATTTCACAATGTTCATGTTGAATTGTGCTGGGTTAGTACAGAAATATAAGTGATATTGGAATAAGAAATTATTGAGCTTATCAGGCTCAGTGCCACTAAAGATATTGGAAATGTGGGCTTTAGTTCCCCTTGAATTAATATTAGGTCCAGGAGTCTGATTAGCATTAAGTATGTTAGCAAGTCAGCCAAGTACATCAGCCAACTGTTTATTAGTATTATTACTTCAATGGGGTTTTGACCATGAGCAAGTAGAAGAAGTAGGTCTATTAGCTGTTGAATTAGTAGTAGAATTAGCGGGAGTATTCTCCCAGTTAGGATTGTTGACCACAGAGACAATACTTGGTCCTGTCATATCCCAAACTCTGAAACATGTCCAAAACATGTTTAACTTCAATATAACATTAAATTCCTGCAGTTATTTGGTCTTATTTGTGTCCAAAACTCCGTTGGCAGTTTGATACTTTTATAATGGACTTAATTCCACCCAAAAGTCTACAGTTATTTCGCTTTATTTGAGTCAAAATCCATGGTCATCTTCATCTGTATCCATTGCTTAATTATCTCCTTCAAACTCCCCAAATTTACTTAGACTTTATGTGGAGTTTTCCCCTCTCTAAATCTGAACTCCTATATAGTGTTTCACTAATAAAACACTCACTCAGAGATCTGTTTTAGTTACTCCTTTTGTTATTTTATGTATTTAAGGCTGGTGACCCCTTTTTAATAGCTAGCCTGATAATTGACTAAAAGTTGACACTAAATCTCCAGTATCAATGGCGATGTGCTTTACCCCTCTTCTTACAGCTCCTTACAAGACCATTCTCTAAAATCGCAACCATGTAGCTTGTAGGAGGCACAGCACATAAGTTGAGGCCAAGGTTGTTCTGACAAGTCCACATCACCGAGCTCATTGCAGGAGTTTCTACACTCTGTGCATGTCCAAGCCAACTCCATGGACTTTCACCTTCAAGTGCAAACTGCATCTAACAGGTCCAGAAACAGGCAAAGCTGTCCAACCAGGTTGAATAGTGCTAGATGGAGATCTTGGAGATGAGCAGCCTCTTTAATGAATTCATCTTGATTATTGTGGAGCATTTGGTAGATAAGACAAATAATTACTGAAATGAGAAATAGTAGAAGGATGTCCTAAGCAGTAGGACTAGAGTTGAAGTTGAGAAATTATGGCGAGAGAAAGCCATTTTGGACTTTGAAGTGGGAAGGTTGTTTTGCAGATAGAACTGTAATAGGAGATTTAGCAGATAGAACTGCTCAGAAGTGATAGCAGACTTGAGAGTCTGATAATACTGTCAGGTACAGTTCATACTGGGGTTGAAAGTCCACAAGATGGACTTAGAGATGTGCAAACTCATAGAATGACTTTGGCTTCAGCTTATGTGCTGTACTACCTGTCTACTGCATAGTCACAACTTCAGATGATAGGAAGAAGTCTGAGATAAAAGTGAGTGCTGATTTGGTGTGTTGCTGTTGAACACCAGAGATTGAGTTCAATAAGAATTTATCTTCATCAATTATCAGACTAGTAAATTACAGTGTAACTACTAGTCTTATATATAAGTTCCTACTATAGGAGATGCTTGGGGTTTCAGTAGTATAGCCTCTATTACCCCAAGCAGAGGTTTTAGTATTGAGACACTGACAGGAGTGACACCATCATAGAAGATCAAGTCAAGTAGGAGTATCTTCACCATAGAAGACAGAATACCTAGATGGTCGCAACACTGCTGCAAGGCATGTTGCAAGAAAGGTAGCTGCTGTAGAAGGCAGGCTTTAATTGTTGGCAAGGAATGTACCATGGAGATGTGGTTTCCAGATGAGTGGACTTGGCATATGACACATCTTAAATACTAGTACTTAGTAACTAAGATTATATTTAAGAATTAGAAGAGACAGGTAACTACTCTGGATATACTTAAGTTCTCAGAATAGTCTCTAAAGCACCATGGAAATCAGGAGAAAAAATTGTAATCAGTTATGGAATAATCAGACATAAAATGAAACCAGATAGATCTATACTAGAAGAGTATATATAAACTAAAAGAAAGATATCCTTTTCTATAGATGTTTTGAGTGGATTGGATATTATATAAGCATTATCCATCTTGGATAGATTGGATGTGTTTGAATTGATATATGATATATAACCTGTATTCCATAAGAGTATTATTCTTCTATTCAAATTTTATAAGTATTTAGTCTTTTATAGTAGAGTTACTTTTTTCTAACTCAAACTTCTGTTAGTGTCTCACCACTGAAACATTTGCTCAGTATAGCCACTGACATTACTTAGAACTGTAATAGTACTACTTGAGTACTTTTTTATTATTCCTTAGTATTTAAGAACTAGTAGATATACTATAATCTTTAGTCTGATAATTAAATATAAATATTGTTAATACTAAACTCCAGTATGTTACTAGGTAACATACTTGTCTTGTCAGAACTCACTCTTTTGAACTTTGTTTCACTTCTTTAAAGTTGTAATCTTATAGCAAGCAGATAGTATAGCAATTATTCCATATAATCTTGTAAACTTTTCATATTACTACAAAACAAGCTACTTTGGACAATATATTACACACTAATAGCACTATGTCATACCTCTGCCTCCACAGTAAATTTGTAATAAAGTTTTCTAGTGGACATGTCTCTTACAAAACTCTAAGTAAGCCTTCCAAAATATATGACCAGTGTAACTAGTAGAGATGCAGCATAATAGTCTTTATTTTATCACTAAAGCTAGCACTAATTTCCAAGTGTTGGTGGTGATATACTTTTATTCCCTAAGTTCTACTTATATCTTGATCTCTAAGGTCTTTTCCTGAAATATGTGACCAGTGCAATATATAAAGATATAGTATATAAGCTGAAACTGAATGTTAGAGTAGAAATACAAAAATTGTACTTCAAGCTCCAAAAGAAATCTAAGTCACATGTTTCAAGAGACATAGCATAGAGCTCACCTTCAGGAAAAATATAAGAGAAGGAAATGAGATCTCTGTAAGAGAATCTGTCCTTTTAACCCCAACACTATTACCAAGATCTATAGAGTTTTCTTTTCTTCTAGAACACCAAATACTGCCATCTATTCTATGGAGTTTGTTCAGTTGACTCTGCTGCTTCTTACTGCTGATCTCTACTGAGTACAATCTTATCTATTGTTCTAATCTCCTCCCATCTATTGCTAATAGTGACCTCTTTTTTTTCTGGGCTGATATTTTAGATACTTTCATTAGAAACATCACTGATTATACTATTCTCATTATCTCTCATGAAGTAAGCTGATTCAGAAGATTGAAATATATATCGTAGCTATATAAGATATCTGTTGCCTTTAGAAACCTTATTCTATTTTCTTAGATTTTCCTCGAGATAAATGGTATATTTAGATATTTTATCAACAAAGACTTAGGTTTTTCTGGAGATCACAGAATTCTGCAAAATCCTGTGGACTTGACCTAGTTGCCCTAATGGTCTTGTGAAGGTAACAACTACTTTAAATACTACAGAGTCCATTCTAATCTAGCAGAATAATACTAATATAATGATACTAGCAATAGATAGAGATAATGATAGAAATATTCAGAGCAGTTACTCAACAAAGCATGAGGTTATCTAATGACAATGGAAAGCTGTTATAGTAAGGGTGGTCTGAATGTAGAGTTTGAGAAATATAAAAAAGGATTGAATAAATGGTAAAGCATAAGGATACAGGATGGTATCTACACTATATATACAAGTAATACATGAAGAAACAATATGGAGTCCATAAAGTAACCAAGTTATAATACATAAGAAGACAGTAAGGAAAGAACAAGGTCAGAGCACCTACTACATAAGGCACTGACTGAGACTACTTTGGTGCAGCCAATTGTGTTATCATACTCTAAGCCCATCTCTATGTTACATCCTCAAGGTATCAATATTCTGTTTTCAGCATTCATGTCCTTATGAATCAAACCAATACCTCCAACTCTCTTACTACATATATTACCATCATTTTCTTGTTAGGACCTATGATGACTTGTTCTTGATTGTTGATAGCAATGAAAAATGGTTTGTGTAGTGGTCCTTCTTAGAACATATTTATTGGATACTCATTTCTTGAAGTTTCCTGTTTATTGTCTACCAATGTTGTTGCTATTTCTTTCCAGAAATCAGAATCTTGTTCTCCTCTAGATTGAAGTAACTGATAGTATGGTGGTGGTCAGAAAATCCTTGTTTGAGTAGGAGATTTGAGAAACTTTATCTATTTGAGGAGATTATCGATTTCCTTGTCTATGAAGCTTGAACTCTTTGTTGATGTTAATTTGGAAACTTCATATGGCTTGATTAATATAACTTCTTCTTCTTCCACTCTTTCTTCACTCTTCTTCATTTGTTCCTTATTAATATACAGCTTTTGGATCTCCAAAATGTTGTTGTTCACATAAGTATTGTCTCTTTCTTTGTATCTGTTCAATTCATCCACTAACATCCTCTGGATTTGGAATACTCGATCTTCCATATCACTTTGAACTAGATACCGTAAATTTTCTGATATCTCTGAAACATTTGTAGCATTCATCATCTGATTGTTGATGCTTGCTAATAGAATAGACCCCTCCATCTCTATTATTATCATATTTGCTTCCCTTGCTATTTTCTTTATATCTTTCATCATCCTTTGAACATTGATCATCATCTCCAATCCTTTTAATGTTTTATGGTATGTTTTTTGTTATGAACTAAAGCTCAAAGTGTTTAAGCAATAGAATGACTCTTATATTGAGTAACACAAGAGAACTCGATAGAGTTCCTAGTACAAAGTAGTCTACCTTATATACTACTACTTATGGTCCATGCTCACTACTGTGCACCCTACCCTAAATGACCATGTGTATAACATGAGGCCAACATGTGTTGTCCATGTTATATGATGTCACTTTATTCCAGAACCTTCTACTCCATTCTCTCAAGTCCTGTGATCAGTCTTGTGACTATGCCATCAAACTTGTGACTGATGTGACAGCGTGACTGATAAACCTTAACCCGAGTTGTTCTAAAAATAGAAAAGAAAAGAAAAAAGACAAAGAAAAATAAAATAAAGTGAAAAGAGAAAATAAAAAATGAAGTCCTCTGTCAACGATTTTGACATTTTTGTCCAATCTTTCCGTTCTTTCTTCATTACTTGTACTTCATCCATATTATTTAGCTTTCTAGAGATATAGGGATTAGAAGAGGTAGGAGCAGTAGCATAGTTGTTGTTTTGTGAAGACATGTGTGCTTGAATGTTCAAATTAATGTTTTGAACTGTTGAATTGGAATTTTACCCCCTCTCTTTATAGGTTTCGACTCAAATACCTCAACTAGTAATCTTCAATCACTTCTTTTACATGAGATAGCCTTGTTTCCACAATCTATTGGTTATGTTCATCTCTATAACCCTTCCAATATATAAGATACTATGTCTCTCTGTCTCGTTTTCTATGCTTCCTGACTTCTTCAACCTCATATTCCTCTTCCTCATTAATAATTGTTAGAGGTGGTACTGGTTCCTCATGTTGACCCTTAAATTTTGGTTCCACACATCATGTTAGAAGGTCTTTATTAACCATATTGTAAATCATCTATCCTTCTGGAAGTTCCAGCTGAAATGCTCCTGAACTAATATCCTTCGAGATCTTAAAAGGTCTATATCTTTTATTGTCCAACTTCTTTGAGAGTTGGTTCAATTGGATATTTTTGTTCTCTAGCCACATATTGTCTCCAATCTTCAATCCTTGAGAATTTTGTCTTTTCTTGTCAAACTGCCTTTTTATGTTCTTCTGTGCTTCTTCCATTGACTTTGTAGCCTGCCCCCAACTTTTCTGTAGTCCTGCAAGAAACTCTTCCACTCTTGGGAACTCCGATCATACCACAAGGTTGCCTTTTCATAGATGTCTTCCAAAGTTTAACTTGAATGGTGTTCTTCCTGTTGCCATATATCTTTTGTTGTTGTACTGAAACTTCACAGCTGCTAACCATTCTGTTTAGTTATTCTGTTGGTAATTGATGTAATGCCTCAGAAACGTTCCTATCTCTTAGTTAATTCTCTCTGTTTGACCATCTGTTTGAGGATGATATATTGTTGATAGTTGTCTCATAGTTCTTAATGCTTTTGTAAGTTCTCCTATGAATTTTGATGCAAATTGTGGCCCTCGGTCACTGAGAATATTTTTTGGTACTCTATGTAGCTTCCAGATGTCATCTTTGTAGTTATTGCCTTTAGTCGGATCATTTTTGTGAATTGGTCTACAATGACCATGATAGTGTTTATTCTATTAGACCTTGGTAACAGTCCAATGATGTCAATGCTAATTTCTTGCCATAGCCCTTGCAATATTTCCAATAGATGTAGCTCTCCCAATTTCCTTTGATGCTGGACTTTGTTTTGTTGGCATTTGAAACAACCTTGTATATATTTCTTGATGTCTTCCTTTAGCTCTGGCCACTAGTAATTCCTCTCGATCAATTCTAGCATTCATTGTTGTTCTAGATGCCCTACATCCACTGAGTCATAATTCTCTTGTAGAATCTTTTCTTTGAGTTTCTTGTTGTTTGGGATGTATATTCTCTCTTCTATGTATACAATCCCGTCTTCTTCCCATGATAACCCATTATTCTTCTCCAATGCTTGGACCACTTCCCATTCCTTGGTGTTATTCCTTTTGATCTTTTTTATTATTTCCAAGTTATTTGTTGTAGTTTTTCTTTTTAACATTGTTACTTCTGCTGTTGTTCTTCTTGTCTACAATTCTTCTTTGAGTAATTGAACATCCTTGTTGTCTTCTTTTGTATTTACTTGGTCCTTCCTTGACAAGATGTCTGCTTTCATATTCATCTTCCCTGAGATATGTTGTAAGGTAAAGTCATAGTCTTGTAACTTCAAATACCATCTAGCTTGCCAACCATTCAACTTGTGTATCAAGACTACAGAAAGTGGACTTAGCTTTTCTTATTTTCTTATTCTTATTTTCATTTTCATTTGATTTATTTTCATTTTTCTATTTTTAGAACTTAGGGCTAGTAGTAGTAACAACATCACTCAGTCACATGATACAGTGACAGTGACAGTTATAAGTCACATGATGTATGGAAATATGTAGAAGGTTTTAGAAGAAGTGATGTCATACAACATGTACACTGCATGTTGACCTCATGCCTTACATATAGTACTTTAGGGTAGGATGCACAGTAGCTAGCACAGACTATGTGGATAGGTATATAAGGTAGACTACTTTGTAAAGAGCTCTCTATTGAGTTCTCTTGTGTTACCCTATATAAGGTTTTGCTCTTAAGTCCACTCTAAGACTTTGAGTTATAATATTGTGGGGTTCTTAAAAGTACTTTAAATTTTTGTGGTCTGTCCAGATTTTGAATGGTTCCATTGTGTCCAACAGATATTGTTGCCATTTAACCAAAGCTTCTACTATTGCTAGTAGTTCCTTGTTGTAAATTTCATAGTTTCTTTCTGCAGGTTGTATCATTCTTGATAAAAATGCTATTGGTTTCCATTTCCTGTCTTGTTCTTGGGATAGTACTCCTCCTATTAGTACTCCTCCTATTGTGTGTTCTGAGACATCCACTTCTACTCTGAATTTTCCTTCTTTCTTCGGGAGAGAGAGTACCAGTTGACTTGTTATTTTTTCTTTGAGTTCACTGAAGGCCTTATCATGTTCTTCATTCCACATCCATTCCTTCTTGCCTTTGAGTTTGTTCAATGGTTTTGTCATATAACTGAAGTTTTGAATAAATTTTCTATAAAAGTTTGTGAACTCCAGGAAACTTTTGACATCTTTAACCTTTGTAGGTATCTTTCATTTCTTGATAGCTTTGATTTTGTCTTGTTTCATCTTAATTTGTCCTTTTCCAACAATAACTCCAAGTATTGGAATTTTCTCCATGTTAAAGTTACATTTTGATCTTTTAAAATACAAATTGTGTTTTTCTGCAACTTTTAAAAATTGAATTGTTCTTTCTTCTAATTTCTTCATTGTTTTTGCTAGTATAACAAAGTCGTCCATGTAGTTTGCCAATATTCCTTCATGTAGTAATTTCCAAAAGATACTGTTCATTATCCTCTGAAACATCCTAGGCAAGTTGTACAACCCAAAGTACATCACTTGTGGTTCAAATAACCCCTTATTCATTAGAAACACTACTTCCCATTCATCTCCTTCTTTGATTCAAATGTTGTTGTACCCCCAAATGAGATCGAGCTTGTTAAAGTATTTTGCTTCCTTTAATTTGTTGATTACTTCTCCTATCAAGAGCAGTGGTGTCTTGTCCTTTATCATGACTTGGTTTAATTTCTTGTAGTCTTAAACTAGCTGTAATGATCCATCTTTCTTTGGAATGTAGAAACGTGATGCTGCATATCGTGATTTCAATTCCACTATCAGCCTAGCCTTGAGTTGTTCGTCTAACCACTAGTTCAGAGCTTTAATCTTTCTTTAGCATTATTGTGTAAGCCTTAGTGTTTAGTTCCTTTGGTGCCTCTTCTGTTAGGTTGATTTTATGGTCTCATTCATATCTCTCTGGTAGTTTCTTGAATTTCTTTTTGTTGAACAAGTGTATGAAGGGTCGAATATACTCTGGTAAGTCTTCTGGATTCATTTTATCTGGTTCTTTTCCAATTTCTCCATTGTCCTGTTCTGTGATTTCTATTGCCTTTGTTCTTCTGGTTTTGAATTTGATGTCTTGATGCTTCATTTTGCAACTTCCTGGACATCCCATGAAGTTTATGGTTCCATTCTTCCAATTAACCTCTGGATTATGTTTGACTGGCCAGTCATACCCTAAGAACATATCTGTTCTGTTTAGATCTGTTACAGCTACTTCTAGCTGTTCCCTATGGCTGTTGATTTCTATTTCTAGAGGCGCCACCTTAGTCACCTCTCTGTTCTTCATTCCATTCACATTAAAAACTTCAAATGAGAAGTTAATTGGTTTTGTTTGTATCCTTTTTTTCTTGACCAACTGTTTGTCTATCCCTGTGTGGGTATATCTGGAGTCCACTAATGGCTTTACTTTCAAGTTCTTGCCATTTCTTGTCTTTATATTTGTGTGTATGTTCAATTTTCTTTTTTCTTTACTATTTCAATGATTTGGAATGATGTATTTATTTTGGGAATTTACATGGGAGATCTTTTGTACTATGCCTACTCAAGATTGTTGCCAAAACCCTCCTCTTTCTTTTTGTCTTCATCGTCTGATTTTTCTTAGATCTTTCATTTCTTCATTGACTGTTTTCCTTTGCAGTCTTTGGCAATGGGCTCCTCCTTATCATATTTGAAACAAGTTTATGTTTCTTGTTCCTTTTTCTTGGATCTGCATTCCTTTGCTATATATCTATACTTGTTACAATTGAAGCACTTTGGCTTCCCATTCTTAAAATTGTTGTTGGACTTTCCAATGTTCATAGGCTGTCCTCACTCTCTATAAGTTTTTCCTATACTTGTCTTGTAATCTTGTTATCCTTCCATGGATTCGTATCCTTGTTCTACTAATGTTATTGCCATTTTCCACTCCTTGAGTGTCTCTAGTACAGCTATGGGTGGGTAATCCAAAATTGTCTTGATTATGTCCTGTTGGACATTCTTCTTCAATAAAAAGATGGCATGTAGCTCATCCGTATCTGCCTTCATGGCCAGTGCATTGAATTTAATCATGAAGTCTATAGTATTTTATTTCCCTTGCTTAAAGAATTCAATCCTCCACTCAGCATCTGCTGCCTTTGTCTTGTCACTGAACATTGTTTTGATTTCTTTAATGAAATCTTCCCAGTCTTGGGTTTTGAGTTCTTCATCTAGCTCATCGAGCTTCTTCTGTGCATATATTCCTGCTACATCTCCTCTAAGGCAAGCTAGGATCACTGTGATCCTATCATCAGTTTCCATGACCCTGTTACTCTTGAGGAACAATCACATTCTTCTCTACCAGTCTTCAAATTTTGTTCAATCACTGTCAAACCATCCTGGGTCCAGTACTATGTTCCTCAGCATTCCTGCCTATACATTCTTGCTGATTGCTGCTGGTGCTGGTGCTACTGACATTTTCTGTGTTCATTTGTTCATAATCACTTGAGGCTTCTTCTGTGATTTGTAAAGATCCTAGTCATTCTGACAATACTTCAATATTGTTTGTTCTTTTGGAACTTGTCTTGGTTTCTCTTCATAGTTAATACTACATGTGTTTTGTCTGACGGGTATTCTGCCTAGTTTTGTTCATGGATTTTTTCCACTACACCTCTTTTGCAAGGTAAGCTTGTTGATGCTTTACCAAATGTTATGATCTTAAGCTAAAGCTTAGGTTACACTTAGGCAAAGACTTGAGAAAGAGTAAAGGGATTGAATAAATAGTAAAGCATAAGGATACAGGATAGTATCTACACTATATATACAAGTAATATATAAGGAAATAATATGGAGTCCATAAAGTAACTGAGTCATAATACATGAGGAGACAGTAAGAAAAGAGTAAGGTCAGAGCACCTACTACATAAGGCACTGACTGAGACTATTTTGGCATAGCCAATTGTGTCGTCATACCCTAAGCCTATCTTTATGTTGCATCCTTGAGATATTGATCATAACAATCCTCTTATACTAAAAGTCATTTGATATCTGTATTCTGCATATTGTAGATAAGTATTAATGCTTCATCTACTCTTCTAGACATCTGTTAAGATGACTGAGTGGAAGTATGTCAAGAAATGATTCATATCAATGTTATAACATGCTCTGTTGGCAACTAGATGTCGTAAAAATAATTATAAGCAATCAAGTATGGATATTTATATAATGACAATTAATAGGATAAAATTCCTTCATAAATATTTAGATCTGGAATATTCATTGTAGATTTCAGTATCTTGTACTAAATCCTAGATAAGTACTATATTTACAGCAAGTAACTAGTTTCTAGATATAGTATCTTGTGCTGAATCTTAGGAATCACTTGCATACATTGGTAATATCTATAATATCACTGTGCTACTTATAGTCTATTTCTCATTAAGATATAGAGTTTATACTTTAAGCTCTAGAAGAAATCTAAGAAAACAGAATAAGATTTCTTAAATATAGCAAATATCTTAAATACTCTAGAGTACATTTAAATCTGACAGAACAGTGTTAACTGAAGCAAGAAATAATAGTATTTAGATAGTCTGGAATTCTGATTGAAATATCTAAAATATTATCTAGAAATAGTAGAGAACTATCTGATAGTAATAAGAGATACTATATAATAATTGCATAATTAATAGTGATGGTCAAAGTTTGAGTACAGTGATAGTGAAGTTGATATAACAAACTTTGAAGGTTTGATAATAAATATTGGAGGCTGTGATATAGTAGAGAATAGTTTTCACAAAGTAACAGGTACAGTACTTTCTACAGATCTCTCTTACTAAGGTAGGTAAGTGAACCTGCCACTTTATGCCTACAAGCTTTAACTCTACCTACTCTTAAGTTACCATTTATCCAAAACTTTAAAACATCAGATATTGGATAACTCTATATCAGGGGATCTACTATCATTCTAATATTCTCTGGCTATGTTGCTGTCATTATTCTTTTAAGTTTCTCTGGAATTTTTAGTATACTCTACCAATAAAACATAGGTTTTTCTAGAGCTTGTAGTATAAGATGTGTATTTCTACCCCAGTTGTTCTAACAAGATGTAAGCTATACCTAATGGTTAGAATATATAGAGTAGTTGCTACCTCTTTTTAGATTTTTCTAGAAATGAGTTATACTGTCAATAGTTGTCTATAAACTTAAGTTTTCCTAGAGTTTTGAAGTGTCTTTCACATTTCTGCCCAGTTGTCCTAACAGAAATTCTAAGAGAACATAATGGAGTTCCTAAAGATAATAATTACTCTAAATAATATTTATTCCATTCTGATGTGTTGGAGCACCAGTCACATAAGCATAGAATAATGATGCTTTGGTAATCAGAAACTATGAGAAATGAAGGAACCAATTTAGAAATAAAGTAAGAGTATATACTGTGAAAGTCTAAAGTATGGAAATTAGTACAGGAGAGCAGGAAAAAAAAGAAAATGTCTAACTTACTAAATATGATTATAGACTGCTTGTGGACATCCAGAACATAAAGAATTGGGTCAGCATTGATGCATGAATGATCAGATGGTTGTGGATAAAA
>Ga0157363_1004851_pt1 | contig 12488 bp, 8 predicted proteins | sample AttsexASBM1_FD_111477 | JGI IMG/M metagenome (GOLD analysis project Ga0157363, IMG submission 111477) | Fungus gardens microbial communities from leaf cutter ant in Ribeirão Preto, State of São Paulo, Brazil - Atta sexdens ASBM1 | ecosystem: Host-associated > Fungi > Mycelium > Unclassified ...
AAAAAAACATAGTGTTACTTGAATTTGAAAAATATCAATTATTTATATACAGTGTAGCATAAATACATTTTTTTTACTTTTATGTAGAAGAAAATGGGGGAATTGCAAAATACGAGGTAAATACGAATGAATTATTGCAGTATATTAGAGTACACATCTCTATTTCATTTTTCACATTCAGTTATACATGATAAATCAATATATGTTTAATGTCACACCATAAAATGATGTATAGAACGCACACTGTTTATAATAAATGCCATTACATGTTTTTGATAATTTTGATGTAGGGCAGAGTAGGGAAATTTGCGAATATTTAAAGGAAAATTTAAATAAAGCCGATGCTTATTTATCAATTATAGAAATCTTTATTCAAAAGATATAAAGAAAACAAAATGGATTCGGCATTGTCTCATGTAGCAGTGAGTAATTCCGAATTGCAAAGATTTCATTTTTCTGTTTAAAATTATAGTTTATATTATAATTTATAATATATGAATGCTAATTATTGTTTTTATTTAGTTTAATTAGTAGTTTTTAATTAGTTTAAAGTCAAATAACTAGAATATCTTTTGAATAAAGAATTCTAATTGATAAATAATCGCTGACTTTATTTAACTTTTTCCTCAGGTGTTCGCAGTTTCCTACTTTACTTATCATCTCTTTTGATTTTTATTTTCTTTTACTTCATTTTTGTACTGTGAATGTTAATTTGTTGATATCAATATCTGTCTGCCTTCTCGTATCACTTTTATCTATTATCGCGAACAACTATTACGCTTGTGATTGTTGACAGCAATTTGCTCTATTTGATGATATATGATCTTGACATGAATAACATCAGACACAGGATAATACATAATACCCTTCTCTTCGTAATCAAATATAGCTTTATGAACGTGTAGTTTTATTGGTAATTAAACTAGATGCAGTAAGTCGCATTTATATTGCGTGCTAGAATTCAATAGCTATTATTTACTCGAGAAAAGAAACGTTATCATAGTGCTCTTATTTCTCTAATTCTATTACAAAAGTCATTTTATTATGTATTTACAATCTTGGTTGATTTATTTTGATTATAAGCACTAATACATACAGCAAAAATAAATTTCGCGCACTTTACAAGAATGAGTTTCTAAACAGCTGCAATTATGTCTCTTTATATTGATATCTTAGAAAAATATTTTCTATGAGACTGTGGCATAGTTTCTATTTCAATAATTACGATACTATGATACCAAATAATAAAAAGCAAACGATTCCAATTTTGTTGTTATGAATATTAATAAACGGATTCAAACAGTTTGACCAGATATTACCAAATTTATATTTACGCTATTTTTCCTACATAAGAAATCACAAACTTACGATGAGTATCATTTGACTTCTATTTTTAATCCGTATATTATATTCCGTATATTATATTCCGTATATTATATTCCGTATATTATTTAATGTTATTTATTGTAGATAAGACATTATTTTGAAAGAAATCAAGAGCTAATTGTTGAGCGATCAAATATTTTGATTTTATCTTTGAAAATGATGTAATTGATGATGATAATTGTGAAATGGTGATTGATTGCATAAATATGAATCGAAAGTATAGATGATTTTATTTCCATATTTGTAAGAGTTTGATGGAAGACATGGGTAAGACGCCATGGATAAACGCCGACTTCTAGTTTGTTTATTTAAAAGAAATATATGTTTCAGAGCAAATAATTTCAAACAATAATTAATTTTATTAAATTCATAGGATAAGAAGAGAAAGGAATAGTGTTCAAAAAGAGAGATTATTCATTGGTGATTAAATTTTGGAAATATATAACAATAACACATTAGAAAATAAATCTATTTAGTCCAATTAATAATGTGATGTTATTATATGGCTTGCGAATATAAATAGTCGTAAAAATAGATTTTTATTCAAAATAGATTAAACATGGAAGTGAAAAATATGTATCTTGATTTTCTGATTCGATTGTGAGAACTCGAGAACTCGAAGAAAATGTGCATCTTCTGTTTATATTGTGCGATTATTGTGCATGACAATTTGTGGTTTACAAATGTTGATGACAGTCAAAGGCCTTAATCGATGCTCTTCTGGGTTAATTTGAAATATTCCTCTAGTCATGAATTAGCCACTGTATATGATTTCAAATACATGTTTATTTCACGTGAATTAATGAGTTGAACATAAATTCATTAAAATGATACGTGACACACAGTGATGAGATATCACTAGTTATATTTGCAATATAATTCTCGTCCGATTAAAAATTTTTTGTTACGAAATTTAGTTTATAAAAATATTTTTTTCGTGAAAATATGTAAAAGCGATTTTATATTTATAAATATTCTATTTTTATATAAATTAATTTTTTATCAATGTTTTTAACAATTATTTTACATTGTTTAAAATGTTTCTTAGATATTAAAACAATAAAATTTTATTCGATCAAAAATGTATAGATATTTAGCAATATTATTTATGTGACATGTGTCTGCCATTGTTTATATAACTGTGCATATAATAATCTTTATGAAATAGGCCGTAAATGTCACAAAGTAACCATAACTAACTAAGGCATTAAGATAAATCTCGCAAGTTCAGGATGAATATTAACGATTGGTCGCGGCTTTTAACATATAATAAAATAAATTGCTTGTAACATTATTGTAAATGTGCACCAGCAATAAGATTAATGTTTGTGAATTTTCGTGCTTGTTTCATGCTTGTGTTTACCTTTTTTTATTCATTTTTATCAGATCTTGATTATATTATAAGATTGTCGAAGTGATTTATTGACAATACTAAAATAAACAATTTACTTATATAATCGCAGAATCTCTGTTTGCAAACAGAGACATATATTTGAGGAAATTGAATATATTACTTATTTTTAAAAAGACATAAATTACGGATATACATATATAAAATTGTGTTAATAATATATTTTGAGTTGCAAATTTCTGTTTGCATTCTATCGCAAAGACATATAACGCTATCATTAATCTTTACTAAAATAATTAGTTCCTAGAGGATTATATTTGAATAAAAAAACATGTTTTCTTTAAGAAATATTTTTCTAATCTCTCATACCTTTTTTAAAATAAACGACAAATTCACATTCCATATAGTGTACGCTTATAAATTTTCAATCACTAGACTTCAATTAACAAAGCATTCGATCTGTGATTAATGACGTTAAAAAAGATACTGATCTTCTCGCAGTCTTTCTTGCACCTCTCTCTAGAATTTCTTTTTTAAACGAGAATGTGTAACAAACTGGAATTGAGATCGGTAATCGGTTGCTACGATATTACCACTTCGTATCCTGTCGACGTACTGGGTCAACCGGGCAAAAGAGTAAACAGGTTATAATGCGAATCAACAAGCATGCGTTTCACCCACTAGACTCGCCCATGGCGCAACGTCTTCTTGCCTCATAAGCCTCACAAGCAAATATTCCTCGATGCAAACATCGATAAACGACAGGTCTTCGTCGTGCATTGCTCTATAACCGCGAGTGAAAGCAGGTGCATATACGTACGTGTTCAACATACTCGAAGAATGACATGTTTGTTATCCACTCTTGACCATTACCCTATTGAAGCGTGTCGCGTACGAAAAATGATCTTTCGGTGATATTCCTCTATGCAGATGCGATAGATCAAGTTTCCAGGCCAGTAGAGTAAGTTGATGCCTCTTAGCTTTGCCTACAGCAAAAATTTATTGAGCCTGAGCAGTGGGTTAACAAATCGTGTTTCTTTTGTAACCCGAAAAATAAGTTTGATGAATGCTTCCGGTTTTAAGAGTTTCTGCGTTCATCAAATTATTATTATTAGTGATTGCATAGAGGCATCTAGTAAATTAAAGGCATTATTACGAATAAAAATCAGAGTTAATAATTACGAGTTTTACGCTTGATGCGTATAAGATTTTCCAGTTTTTAATTTTCTATGAAATAAGCTCTTCCATGCGATAACTAAATATCTAAATTTTTTTACAGGATTTATGATACGTTATGATACGAAATGATGAGTTGTAAATATTTGTTGATGTTAGCAAATGATTTATGATTTGAATGGTTGATTATTAAAACTTGATTAGTAAAAAATTGTCAATAGCGAATGTATTGCCATAAATAATATAAAATAGATATAAAAATATAATCTTAAAACATACCTATGATTTCAAGTAAAAAATGTCGTATATAAAAATCATGAAATTAAAGCATCGCATAGAGATTTAAATTTTTAAAGAGACAGCGACAGATTTTTTTTATTATTTACGCTTATTTGTTTACTTTATGTTAACGGTATGTTGCTTGAATTATGTTTGCTTATAAGTCGTGTTTTAAAATAAAACAAAATATGCTGAGAAAATTAGATTCTAATTAAAGAAGAAAAACAATTTCTAAAATTGCACTAGATTTTTAAACAGTTTGATGCAAGGCCAAAATAAAACAGACGACTGTTGTGCAAACCGGTTACGAAAAAGAGGCTGTACCGCTAACGTGTGTACATAATATCCTGATTCTTGAAGACTGCAGTGGCGTTAATAGGTCAATCAATTGCCTTTTATCATTTGTTGACTATCGCATTTTGCTGGCTATTATATAATAGTCAATTTATAACATTATATACATATATTTTCTTATATTTTTTCTTATTTTTTTAATAATTTATAATGATTTTTATAACAAAAACTTATTTTTCTTCATATTTCAATTAACATTCGATTTTAAATTTTATCGCAAAATTAAAATTTTAAATTGAAATTAATTTGAATATGATATTTTATTATCTTAAATTAAATTGCATTTCTGTATTTTAATTTATGAGAAATTCTAAATTTTTAATTAAGTTTAGAACAGAAATTTATTGAGATCTTGATATTTGTTTGGTAAGAAAAAATAAGATTCAACATTAAAATTATACGGATTGTATTATCGGATGTGACTTCAGATTTTGCTAGTAGATGAGTATTTTCTCAAAAAACTAATTGTGTCCAATTTTACTAAATTTCCGCTATACCAAGAGATAATTTATGAATTATAACGTTACCTATTATTATCTATGTTAAAAAAAACTGAGCGACCGTTGCGGGTGGGTGCACCAGAAAATGTAGTGCTTCTACCAGCCATGAGGAATGTTGCAATTATGTGGAGAAGAATGTCGTGGAGAAGACCCTTCGTTAAATCTTTAAAACGGCTAACGGAAGAATAGTAATTGTTATCACGGTGACACGTGCAGCCGTTTGCTTCCTTTCCTTAATATAAATAAATTCGAGATATAGAATTTCTCGCTTGCTAATCGTGTGATATAGAACGAAAATATAATGTGCAATGTTTAATATGGTATATTTACCACTATTCTGCAGCTATTAGTCTTCGTGAAATACCTTTCTGATTGTGTGATAGCTATTAAGCCGACAGTCGTGCGGCTATGATATACCGTTAAAATTATATACTTGTCAAAAATAAGGATGTATTCTTTCGAAGATCTTCGGTTCTAATGGTCGATCGAGCAATTAAATTAGGATCTTTTAAGATAGTTTAATTGTTTTTTTTTTATATACAAATGCTTATTAAATGTTTTTTTCTATTTTTTTTTTGAAAATATGAAAAAGCAAAAAAATAATTTGCGAAGAATATTATATAATAATATTAATAAATCTATCGCAAAGTATCTTTGCAATATTGTTGGATAATCTTTCTAATATGCTCTTCTCAATCTTAAAATATCCGGTTTAATGTATCACGAATTTTATGGTGCGATGAGTTTGTCTCATTGTTATTATATAGAATTTCCACGACCAGCGAGTCCTCGAGTATCTCTCAAGAGTTGTACCGTGTAGAATGCAGGAGCAATCTCTGTATAGCATTATCTAAGCCGTGGACCGTTACCCCCACCGACCTAAATGCACGCCGTATAAATGGTCAGAACACCTTCTAACCACTGTCAGTGAGCGCGTGCATCTAATCTTGCTTTTCTGCATCATCCTGCATCATTCTGTGAAAAGAGTGCGCGATATTATGCGATAATTTTTCGTATCATATAACGTCACTTATGATTTTTTTTGATTAATTACGGCATTCACTTTCGATGCGATGCATCTCGATGATTCGTACAATTGATGAGCAACCATCATGAGTAACAATAATAATGACTGTACAGAAATTCGAAGCGAGATAGGTGATCATCACAATTCTCTGCAATGAAATATAAATCAGTTGATCAAAACTAACAAAATCCAAATCAATAGTGTAAAGTTAAAGTCATTGACCTAAATTATGAAGTGCGGATATTTCGGAGTTATTGAGTGGTCTCGCAAAATCGGATATCCAAGAGTGATTGAAGTATCGTGCTGGATGTTTATTTTATTGATTGTTTGTTCACGACGGACTCATTCATTGGCTTTTGATAATACAACAGATCTTTTTGTTCAAAAATGTGAAATGGAATGCAATTTAAAGAGAGATTATACAACTTGTGGCAAATATAAAGTCGCGAAATGGTTGAACACAATAGTGAGAGAAAAGGTACGTGTTTGCTGTTTGCGATTACATAAAATTTGATTATATCCCAAAAATTAGAAATGAATAATCCACATTGCATAACGTTAACTGAAACAAAAAGCAATTAAAATTCAATTCTAATCTTAATTAATTCTTGTTACAGTTATGCAATCAATTATAAAAATAATAAATATTTAAATAATTTATTATAAGAATTAAAAACAAATTAATATATATATATTTTTTTATAATTTTGATTTGATAGAATTATAACAAAATTAAAAAATTAATTAGACATAAATAACTCTAAAATTGATTATATATTATTATACGATAATAATTATAAAAAAATGCATATAATATATATAAATGTATATAAATTTATAATTTAAAAAAAAGAATTATACATATAAATATAAATTAGTTAATTAAAGCAAATTATTATAATTCAGGAATTTAATTACGGACCATTTCGAATAATAAGGATACCATCGATTTACAAGCAATCTTTTTTACCCTATTTGCCACGCTCTCAAGCATTTAAAAATAGTATAACAGAAGCTCTGAACTTTGTCAGAGATAGTGTAGAGGATTTATTGACAAAACGTGCCATTGTATATACGATAGACAACTCGGCAGTTACTAGAGATGCTAGAGACTTCTCTTCGAATTTGATGTTTATGGATGAGGATGAACTTGAGCGGCTAAAGGATAGCAAAGAATCGGAAGGTAAAATCTTATTAGATCTGCTGAATAATAAAATATTTATTTTTCAATTTTTTTCTCTTATATTGTTTTTTACAATTTCTTTTTCTTATTATTTTTCGAATATTTTTATCTATGTTAAATGTAATAAACTGAATATTGTAGAGTGCTTTATTTTTTCTTGAAAAAATCCTGAAAATTCTTATAATGATATATTGATCTCTTGGCAATAACAAAGAAAAGGTGTACTTACTGTTCTATATAACGGAATGTTTTGATGTGTCCGAGCGTAATTACAGTTTCTATTGCACTTTATTTCGGATAACGTTATACATAACAAGTAATCATTGTAAAAACTATGCAATCTGCTATAATGTGCTATATATTTGAAAAAAGCGATGAACGGCGAAATGGCAGAGTTTACTACCTTATATTTTCTATAACGGCAACGATGTCAACAATTGTATAGTCTGTAATAATATTTGACGATTTTCGAGAAAGAGAAAATTTATGAATTTATTCGTTTTACAGGCGATTGGCGAATTTTCAAGAAGAAGAAAAATATTATCTTCCCCATTCTTATATTATTAAATTTAATAAAACTAAAACTATTGCTGTTACCAATTTTCCTAGGAGTTCATTTTATCAAGAAACTTCTCGTACTTGGATCATTAATTTTACCATCAGTATTTGCTCATTTAAAGATTTGCAAAGTGCAACACCCTCATGCGCATCATGCACATCCTTTTCATCTGTGGTCCACCGCAGCGGACACAACAGCAGATTATCCAACAGGTAAGAGTATTTTAAAAATATTTTTTGTCTTTGACAAAAGTACTATGTTTTCTAAGCAAGTTATATATCAAATTATAGATATATATTTATTATATTTGGTAAAATTTTAAATAAAAACGAACGATGCGAAGAATAATGAATATTTAAAAATTGTGATTCTTTTATTCATTATATTTATGTTTAAAAATAGTATTAGAAATTCGTTTTATAATAAACATTTTTTGTTTATTTTATGTTGTTAAGTTATATATGTTAATGTATGAAAAAAAATGTTCTTATCAAATAAAAATAACTGGCACACCCTAGTGATAGTTTGCACGATTACATATTATGTAGGCTAAGTTAAGATAGCGTCGCTCAGCTGTAACAGCTGATACATCTTTATAGACCAATACATATGACGTATTTATGTTGGGATAAACATATTTGATATTAGCCAACAGCGACAAGTTACATTTGAAACAACTGTCAGTGTACGTTATATGATAGTGTTTTATATTTGACATATTTATATTTAATAATTTCTTTAATAATTTCTTTAATGTCACGTATCACAAATCTTTGACATCAATAATACTGAATCTTTTCTTATACAAAATTTGCACATCTGAATAAAGAGCTTTATGTATCTATTCGTTAAAAACATCATAAACTTGTAATATGCATTTTAACATTTTCTTTGCAGGATACGGAACGGATGACAGTAATTGGCATAGAAACGATTATCAATTGGGATATCCGAATTATCAAATACTTCGCAATCCTTACGGGTGAAAATATATCAGAATAATTCGTAATCATCAACGATAATATCGTTTGTTATCTTTCGAAGGCGAGTCAATTACGAAGCACGCGAAATAACACTTCAACAAGTAGTACAATTACGATTAATCTAATTGTGATCCGTGATCTTAGTAATTTCTCATAAAATTACTCATGGCAATCACGGTGAATGGATATGCACTGAATGAATGTCGCCAAACGCTGCGCTTATCTTGGCTACGCTCGTTCGTCGCTTATTCTAGCAAAGAACACTTGTGAAATAACTTTCACATAGTTTACCGTTATTTGAAGATTTGTATTGATATATTTTAACCTTTGCGACTCGCGAGTTTTGAGAAAGAATAAGATGTTAAGGCTTTTTCTTAAAACTCGCATTAACGCGAAAGAGCATAAAATATCTGTTAATTTTTTAGAACATTAATTTCTACAACTTTCTTCATCTTTTATCTCTTGTTTTATATTATTTATTGTTAATTTTACATCAAGATGATATCGATAATATATCATTGCTGATAGCTTTGATTTTTTATAACTTGATGTTATTAATGAAAGCTATTGCAACTGCAAAACTAACTTTCTAGAAGATTATTTACACAACTGAATAACTAACTGCCAAAAAATGTTGCACTATTTTTTATTGACACTATTAAATTATAAATATTTATGGTAAAGTAATTAAATTACAGTATAGTCAAGTGTCGAGCTCATCCAGGTAATCCAAGTTCAATTATCTTCGCTTGTTTTCTAATTGTTTTCTAATGACAACATATATGGTTACAATATAGCGCAAACTAATTTTTTATCAAAAGTATTCGGCGTGCTTGTTTCTCAATCTGGCTGGACCGTCTTTCCTCAAATTTCAAAGTGAAAATCGCAAAAGACTCCACTGCCACTCCATGGCAGGAGGATCATTTGTGGTCAAGGTCACTTGACCGAGTACGATGGCCCCTCTACTGACCTACTGACAGATTTGGACAAGCGCCCAGTTTGTAGCTCAAACGCGTTCACGAGCCAATTCATGTGTCGCTGTTATGCGTCCGTGCGTCTACCTTGACCGTGTGTGTCCGTGTATATATAAACATGTGACCCATGCATGAGTCGATCGAAGACCGTTATTGATTCGCGGACAGTACACGGCGAGAGCCCAGTCATCGTCGACTTGTCGTCGACACATATTTTAGGCTCCAGATAATGGTTACAATTGATGAATTTTGTTCTCACCCTTTCCCTTCTTCAATACGCTTTTCTTGACCCATCACGTGTTCATTGATAGGATTAATCTTAGTTTCGATGGTGAAGTTTTCATCAGACTTTCCAACGCGCGAGTCTTTGAAGTCTAGTCTGACGTAAACCGAATTTTTTTTCATAAAGAATTTTACATACTATTACAATTTTTGATATTTTTTATTGCAAGAATAAATATTGTATATCATAAGAGACGTGTTATAGAATAATAAAAAGACACGCTTGACTTTGATGGCAAGCGATAAAGTGACAACAATGCTTGGGCTCCACGACACAATAGGAAACGCGAATCGGAAGCGACACATTGCGCATCGCTACAGGATAGGTACGATCGATATGCAACGTGCACTCATCCGCGGCAACTCGACCGTTACGTTCTTACGTTATGTACGAACGAAAAAGTCGCATTAATGTAACGGACCATCGTTCATGTCACGGCGTTCGACTTGCGTATCTACGTCGAACGTATTTCCTGCATATTGTATGATTCATATGTATTTGATTCATGCGCACGTACGACGAAGACGATTCTGAGTGGTGTGCGTTAAACCGGAGGTACTTCTCGAGATGCCACAGATGAAGTTCATAGAAAGCAAAGCCTCGTGAACAATTGCAGCTCTTTCTAGTTTAAATAGAACAGTCCTTCCTTTTTCTTAAATGAATATTGTTTTTGCGGAAGTCAATCAAATTTATATTAGGATGGACAATTTACCTCTAGAAAAAAAGATATTATTTCACGATAGAACTACAATTTTATCACATAAGAAATACTGTATATTGTATATTCAGGTTTTAGTACTGCTTGTAATTATGATATACACTATGTGTATGAATAAATTTCAATAAAATAAGAGTAAACGGAAAAAAAAATTTTGTAAATGTTGATCATTTGTTTCACATTTTAATTTTCTATCCTTTGAAATTTTTCAACGTTTAACCGAGTTAAAGTGAAACCGAGTTGTATGTTTAATATTGTTTCTTATTTGGATATGTGCGTATATATATGCGTATGCGCATGATTATAGTTAAGAAAAATAAAATTGTAGAATAATTAAATAGTTTTCTATTTTCCTTTCCTTAATTGAATTGAGTATTTTTAAGAATCTTTTTCCTTGTTTTATTAACAGACCAATGACAAAAGATTGTAACATCACATTCATACATCACATGTTAATATAAAAATATTTATAAGAATGTGATTTTTTAAAATTATTTCCATGTATTTAAAGATAAATTATTTTATTTATAAATTCTTGATTAATAATTAATTTCAATGCATGAGTCAATGCATATGCTCCTTTTTGTTTATTGTCAAATATGAATATCAATACTTGGAAAGAATTTCTCTCTCTCTCTCTCTATCTCTCTCTCCTTTCTAAAATGAAAATTATAATAAAAATAAAAAGATGGAAAATGTATGTACAATATCTACGTTTTTAAGAAACAAGCAAACGATTCTATAGGTGTCACCGACTTAAACGTGAAACTGAAGCCAAAAGAAGTAACACACTGGCCTGTGTGACCTTCTTTTTATAAAGAGAATTTTTAAGGAAATTTGATCAAAAATTTTAGTCTAAATTGTAAATACTACAAAATACCGATAAAAAGTTATAAATTATTATGAAAATATATTCTGAGTTTGTAAAGACAAAAAAACTGTGCATCTCATTTTTAAATTAATTATTTCTTTGCAATTTAAAATATTCACATAAAGGCTGCATTTGAATTTTATAGAATTATCACTAGCACAGTATTAATTTTTATGAAAAAAATTAAAATGTTATGTTTTGTTATCCCTTTTCTGCATTTAATAATTTACGATGTAAAGTTTGTCGGCTATAAAGTTCTAAAAAATTTGTTTGACAATATTGATAACACAACATACTCGTAGAGATTCTTTTGACGTTATGTTATAACGGGTTCCTTCTGTCAATGTCTATTAATAGTACTTTGAAACATGGTACATGTATACCGTGATTACCGTCAAATGTAAATGATAATCATTTTATAATAATTGAATTATTTGTCATATCTACCAAAATGAATAAAAGATTGATTAACATGTCGATATAAACGAAACTCAAAGTTATGTAAACCTCCTTTTTCGAATGTCACAAATGTCATTATTTGGGATCGGTAGATTTCCGAGAAAACATAAGAGAAATCGTTTGTAAAGGTGTGTAACCGTGATTGAACTCGTGACTAATTTGATTGGACTTGAACGATCTTTGCTGACATCATAATCGAAGATAGTTTCCATATGAAAAGTAGATCACACGAAAGAAATTTTAAAAAATCGCTACTTTTTACTCTTGACAATTAAACGGATATGGAGTAATCTTAATTAAGCTGTCTTTTTGTTACTATAAAAAATTATATATTTCCTACAAGAAATTGTTGTAGAAGTGTTTAAAATCACATCCTCGTTCTAAA
>Ga0157363_1004852_pt1 | contig 12487 bp, 13 predicted proteins | sample AttsexASBM1_FD_111477 | JGI IMG/M metagenome (GOLD analysis project Ga0157363, IMG submission 111477) | Fungus gardens microbial communities from leaf cutter ant in Ribeirão Preto, State of São Paulo, Brazil - Atta sexdens ASBM1 | ecosystem: Host-associated > Fungi > Mycelium > Unclassified ...
CTTCACGGAGTTTCCCTGTGGTGCAGTCCATGTCGATTGCGGCTATAGGGGGGCAACATCATGCAAACTAATGCATCTCCAGCACAATCACGTGCCAGCTTAAAGAAAACACTGACGCTCTTCCCGGTCGTTATGATTGGCTTAGCCTACATGCAGCCAATGACCTTGTTTGATACGTTCGGTATTGTTACGAATTTAACGGGTGGGCATGTTGCCACGGCATATGCCTTCGCCCTTATTGCGATTCTGTTTACTGCGTTGAGTTATGGAAAACTGGTTCACCGGTTCCCATCAGCGGGTTCTGCGTATACTTACGCACAGAAATCGATTTGCCCACATGTTGGTTTCATGGTGGGTTGGTCGTCGCTGCTTGATTATCTGTTTATGCCGATGATCAATATTTTGCTGGCCAAAAGCTATTTTGAGTCGCTGATACCGGGGATTCCTTCGTGGATTTTCGTCGTACTATTAGTAGGCTTTATGACCCTGACCAACCTAAAAGGTATCCGTACGGTTGCTAACTTTAACGGCCTGATCGTTGTTTTACAGATCCTGGTGATGTTAGTGATAGTCGGTATGGTTATCTACGGTGTCTCGCAGGGCATTGGTGCAGGGACATTAGTTAGCAGTAAGCCATTCTGGACCGAGAATTCACAGGTGGTACCGATGATAACCGGTGCGACAATACTCTGTTTCTCTTTCTTAGGCTTTGATGGCATCAGTTCGTTATCTGAAGAGACTAAAGACGCTAAGCGCGTAATTCCTAAGGCGATTTTCTTAACAGCGCTGATTGGTGGATTACTGTTTATTGCGGTGTCTTACTTCTTACAGCTGTATTTCCCTGATGTCAGTCATTTCAAAGACCCTGACTCTTCACAACCCGAAATCATGCTTTATGTGGCAGGTAAAACCTTCCAATTTGGTATTTTAATTTTCTCTTGTGTGACGGTTCTTGCGTCAGGTATGGCGGCACATGCCGGGGTTTCACGCTTAATGTATGTAATGGGACGTGATGGGGTATTCCCTAAACGTTTCTTCGGCTACATCAGTCCGAAATTCCATACTCCAGTGTTTAACGTGTTATTAGTGGGTGCTATTGCGTTATTGGCGATTAATTTCGATCTGGTAACGGCCACCGCGTTAATTAACTTTGGTGCATTGGTTGCCTTTACATTCGTCAACCTGTCGGTGATTTCACAATACTGGATCCGTGAAAAACTGCGCCGTACGCTGAAGGATAATATCCGCTTCCTGATCCTGCCACTATGTGGAGCAATCACGGTTGGTGCGCTATGGGTTAACTTAGAGAAAAGCTCAATGGAATTAGGCTTAATCTGGGCGGCAATCGGTATTATCTATCTCGCGATTGTGACGAAAGGCTTCCGTCTCCCTGTACCCCAGTACAACGAAGAACGCTAACGGTACATTTTGTACGTTGAAAACCGACCTGAGAGGGTCGGTTTTTTTTTGCTTCCTGCAAAATTAGAAATAGTGACTATACTTAACACGAAGCCAAAAAAATTACATATTTCAAGGAGTGTCATATGAAGAAGTTGATTATCCCTGCTGTAGCAATGATTGCGGTTTGTGCATTATCAGGTTGTACTCGTACCAGTTATGCAATCCATACTGTTGATGGGCGCACGATAGTCAGCGATGGCAAGCCAAAAGAAACGGATGCTGGCTTAGTGGGCTACACCGATGCCAATGGTGTTAAGCAACAAATTAATAAGAGCGAAGTTAAAGTGGTTTCAGAGATTCCAAACAAGTAATTTCGCCCCTCTAATTGAAAAAGCCTGCTTAGCAGGCTTTTTTTTCAACTTAACATTTCTTGAGCATAGCGCGCCAAAGCCTGCAGTAAAGCAACTTTGTCTGGAGCATCTTGGTGCTCTTGCAGTAACGCAGTAAGTTGTTCGAAATAGTCATTGACCTTCTCCGGCGTTAGCACTGAGCGTCGGTATTCTATCCAGCGTAGCTGTTCCTTTTCATCCAATGTGCCAGGGTAATTCCTTGCCCGAAAACGGAATAGAAGCTCGTCGATGCGATTATCGCTCCAGCGTAGATCCATTGCGGGTAAATGCTGAGGATGAGTCTGACGAATCACATCCATCGTTTGTTTATCAGCTGCGGAAAAAAAACCATCATAAAGCTGGTTATCGACATTGTGAGAGGGAGCGAAAGGCGCTTTTTCAGCAAAGAGTGCTACCACTTTTTCGCGGATCTCAGGATGCTGACGTAAAAGTGCTAAATTGTCCAAGCAGGCTTGTCGATCAATCCCTAAGCGTTCAGCATCTTCAGGACGTAATACACTGGCAGGTGCTAGCACGGGGCATTTGTTGATGTGGACTAACTTTAACGGGATAGGGGCATTCTCACCGCGTTGCGCTTTATTTTGGTAAAGTCTTTCACGTAACGTATCACAATCAAGGGTAAGAAGTGGCGTTATTTCACCGGCTAAATCGACGGTAATCAGTGCATTTTTATTATCTGGGTGCCAAGCGAGCGGTACAATCCAACTTGTATTGCCCCGTGCTGCACCAAACATTCCCGACACATGCACCAAAGGTTTCATTTGTGGAATATCGATTAAACTCGTTAGACGATGCTTATTACGATGGGTAAACAGAAAGTCGAATAATTTGGGCTGTTTTTCTTTGACGAGCTGCGCCATAGCAATGGTAGCGTAGACATCTGACATCGCATCATGGGCTTGTGTATGAGCAATACCATTTGCTTTGGTGAGATGTTCAAGCTTAAAACTTGGCAAACCTTGTTCGTTTTCCGGCCATTCGATCCCTTCGGGACGTAATGCGTAGCAAGCACGCATAACATCCAACAGATCCCAGCGCGAGTTACCTTCTTGCCAGCTCCAGCCGTAAGGGTCATGGAAATTTCGATAAAAAAGATGTCGAGTGACTTCGTCGTCAAAACGGATATTGTTATAGCCAACGATGCAGGTATTTGGCTCACTAAATAGATGATGTATACGTTGGGTAAACGCCGCTTCTGTCATCCCTTTTTGTTGAGCTTCTTGCGGCGTGATATGCGTGATTAACACGGCCTCAGGTTCGGGTAGATAGTCGTCAGCCAATTTGCAATAAAATACTTCTGGTTCCCCGATCACAGTAAAAGCGCTGTCTGTACGCACGCCTGCAAACTGTGCCGGTCTATCTAAAGCAGGATGTTTGCCAAAGGTTTCATAATCATGGAAGAGGAAGGTAGGCTGTACTGGTTCGTTGTTTTTCATTCACGAGCATCACTTTTCATTATTATCTGTTTGCATAAATGGCTTATCAAAGATTGTAAAGGTTTTCACCTTTTTACACTAACTGATTGGCGCTCACTAACATTGTTAAGTCCGGACTTCCATGTGGTAGCCCAATATAATGTATTACCGTAATCCTACCTGACCGCTATTGATCCTACGAGAAGAATATTTCGAGATAGCAACGGCCGTGGCCTAGCGGCAAGTTTTGCTCTGATATGCCTGCTCTGATTGATAAGTGTGGCTAATATTCTAAATCATTGAATAGTTCATAAAATTATTTTATCGATAACTGGTGGATAGGGGGACTTTAGGGGAGTTTTTATTTAAAAATTTACAAGGTATTGGCTAAGCGTCACGATTTAGGTATTACAAGGCGTGAAAAGTTAATGTTCACCCTTGGAGTGTTAATGGTTTGTTTAAAGTTAGTGATTGTCTTAATATTATAATTAATAAAATTAATCAATTGATAATAATTATATTTTCTCATTTAGTTTATGTTTACTTTGCTCTGATAACGTGTTGGAACGGTAGGTCGGCAAGGACATTACAATGATATTACTCAATAGTGTCAAAGGTGAAACGTTAAGTGTCGTAATCAATGATATCAGCTACGTAAAAAGTCATGGTAAGAAGTGCGTGGTTTACACAAAAAACAGTACGGATAAAATTATTGTTATCGAGAGTTTAGAGGAAGTGATTGCTAAAATAGCGCATGCAAAAGCCTCTTGATTTGGACTGGGTAAGCGCGTAATCGTTTGCTTCATCATTGTTCTCGGATTACGCTGATTGGGCGTCAGATCGATAGGGACTTTCTGTCTAAGTATTTTCAAATTGATGACAGTAGTATGTTAATAAAAAATCTACGCTATAAACTTTACACTAGTGTGATGAGACCTTAATGCTGTCGCTTTTTTTATACGAAGTTAAAAGATATTTGCGTAGTTGAAAATTACGTTAGTCTACACCTATCAGTATGAATTCTGTCAAACCGTTACGGTAATATCTACCCAGATATTAGAGTGTTTTAATGTAAAACAGCGTGGAAACATCATGCTACTCAACATTATCGATAGACTTGATAACAGTTATAGAATGGGTCAGTGAATTTTTGGTCTAGTTATTACTCAATACTATAATCTATCTAGATACTTATGAAAGAAAACGTCTACCGGAATGTCTGCGACCTGAATTTTTCTTTTCAAAAGCCCATGGAAGACGCGATCAAGAATATTGATAGCGAGTTTTTGAAGTTCTGCGATATTAATCAAGGTATATGAATCTTGAGAGCTTATCGGGTAGGAACCATCCCAGTCGACACTGGGTGGAATGATGGCTTCGCCATGATTATTGCTATATTTGAAAATGGCCAAGATTGTATCGTCTATAATGTGGGAATTAACTAAGCTACCGTCTCGTTGTATGCATTTCGTTAAGGTATAGAGTAATTTAACTTGAATGGGTGTCAGCGAAGTAAAATTGAACAGGAAATTTAGGACGGTATTATCTGAACGAGAGATCTTCAGTTTATAAAGACTAGAGAGTTCATTAATCAAGGATATTACGGTGATTAGCATGATGTAATCTTTATCTTTAGAAGTAGAGGTTACAGATAAAATTTCATGTAAACCGTAAAGCATCGAGTTAACCGAGTAGTCGTTGAGTTTAATTGAGGGACTGTTAGTATTCAGATGGATATAGGCTAATTCTAATAGGTTGAGCTCTTTCAGGTTTTTCGAAGCAAGGTATTTATTTCGTTCAATCGTGTTTTTTAAATGAAAAAAACTCATAGCTTGCATGCCCTCTACATAGCTTTCGTTAGCGGATAAGTGCAATAGAAATGCTAACGCCAGACCTTAATCTATGCTTCCATAATTTTTTGTAGTGCTACTGAAGGTTACCATACTGAATGTAAAAAGTTACATAACCTTCAAATTAGTCTATTGCATCATTTTAAAAGACGACGACAAAATTGTCGGCATAAATAGTTCGGGCTCGTTAAGAGAATAATAGTACAAGCCAAATTTTCAACTAGACTAGTTGAATTAAATTTATATATCAACATTTACAGCGTGTTAGCGGCTGAAACTCTTCTGCTGATCATTAATTGATCAAAAATAATTAATAAAGCTAATTATTACATTTGGAATAAAAAAAGGCCGAACTCGGCCTTGGTTATTTTTTAAATGTTCTCTTATGGGTAAGGACTTCAGTGAAATATGAAATCCCTAACCAAATAGCGATGATCCCTAGGATAATTCCAAAAACCAATAGTAGTAGATTACTCATTTCAGACCCTTATTGTTGTATGAATCAGTGTAGGTTTCCCACACCTAACAAGAAAGTTCATTAATCCTATTTATCATCTTACTCCTTAAGAAAAAGGGAGCTTGAGGTGATAGGGGGGGCCCGTATCAGAAAGTAAGACTGGGATAAGGCAAGTACTAAGACGTGTTGACCACTGAATTGGGCGTACTCTTTTGAGGGGCGATAAGCTAAACAGGGAGAGATGAAAGAGTTGTTTAAAATCCGAGCAAATCAGAAATAATTCATAATTTCTCACAATTAACAGGTGATAGATGCTGAAAAATACCGTAAAAAGGCCAACTATTCGTTCAGTTAAGATAACCGAGGATTATTTTGAAAAGGCGCGCCACTCTAGTTGTTACTTCTTTAGTTTTTTATGCTGCGCATGCATTTGCGCAAGATGATGCATTACCTTTCTCTTTAGCGCCGCCTTCCATTGATGCAGCCTCCTGGGTTCTGATGGATGCGAAAACGGGTCAAATACTGACTGCTGGTAATCCTGATGAGCAACGTAATCCAGCAAGCTTAACCAAACTGATGACCGGGTATGTGGTTGACCGAGCGATTGATCAAAAACGTATCACGCGTGACGATAAAGTTACGGTGGGGCAAGATGCTTGGGGTGCGGGTAACCCAGTATTTAAGGGCTCATCATTGATGTTTTTGAAACCGGGTGATGTGCTCACCGTTCGCGACTTAAGTCGTGGCGTTATTATTGATTCCGGTAACGACGCCTGTGTTGCCCTGGCAGATTATGTGGCGGGTAGCCAAGAAAACTTCGTCGGGTTGATGAATCAATATGTTGCAAAGTTAGGTTTAAAAAATACTCACTTTGAAACGGTTCATGGCCTCGATGCACCGGGACAGCACTCGACGGCCCGCGATCTCGCGATTCTCTCTAAAGCCATTATCGATGGTGAGCCTGATTTCTATCAGATGTATAGTGAGAAAACCTTAACTTGGAACGGTATCACGCAAAATAACCGCAATGGTTTATTGTGGGATAATAGTTTACACGTCGATGGATTAAAGACCGGTCATACGGAAACTGCAGGCTTTAACATCATCGCGTCGAACGTTGTGGGTAACCACCGTCTGATTGCGGTGATTATGGGCGGTAAAAGCTCGAAGGGACGTGAAGAGCAGGCACGTAAGTTGTTAGTTTGGGGACAGAACAATTTTGATACCGTGCAGCTGTTCCATGCAGGCCGTGCAATAGGTAACGAAAATGTTTGGTACGGTAACCCTCATACGGTTGCAGTAGGCAGTGATAAAGATCTTTATTTATCTTTGCCTAAAAACGAGATCAATAACGTTAAAGCGAAATATATCATCGATAAAAAAGAGCTCGAAGCGCCGCTGGCGGCTAATCAGCCTATCGGTCAAATTAAGGTTATGGATAAAGATCAAGAACTGGCTAGCTATCCTCTGGTTGCCCTCCAACCGGTGGCCGAAGCAGGGATCTTTACTCGCGCGATTGATTACATTAAACGTAAATTCTAGAAGTTGAAGCCTCGTTCGCGAGGCTTTTTTTCGTTAAGGGTTAAAAAAAAAGATAACTCAGGGTACACTGCCTAGTATCATCTTCTGACCCTTAGCGCGAGCTGTGAAAACCGACAAGCCCCTCTCGAAATTAGAATATTGGCTCTATCGACATTATCGTTGGGTGCATGGTGTCCGTATTGCCATCGCATTCTTAGCCTCCTTCATGCTTATCCGGATCTTAAATATTCCCGAAGGAAGTTGGCCCTTAATTACGTTAGTCGTGGTTATCGGACCTATTTCCACTTGGGGGAATGTCTTTCCTCGGGCAATACAACGGATCATTGGAACGGTTCTCGGGTCAATATCAGGGCTGGTAGCATTGAAACTCGAAATGATTTCTTTGCCTCTTATGCTCGGCTGGTGTGGCATTGTGATGTTCTTTTGCGGTTATCTAACCTTAGGTAAACGCCCTTATATGGCGCTACTGATTGGGATTACGCTCGGGGTTGTCGTGGGTGCCCCCGCAGGAGACTTTCTTACCGCATTGTGGCGTGGGGGAGATGTCGTGTTTGGATGTCTACTTTCCATCTTTTTTACTGGTATTTTCACGCAACGAGCTTATGTGTTCTGGCGATTACGCTTAGCCGACGCACTAGTAGACAGCCGGAAAATCTATCATACGGGATTGTCATCGAATCTGTTGGAAAAGCCACGGTTAAATAAGCCGTTACAGAAGTTATTGACGTCACTTATCAAGATGCGAAGCCTGCTTGAGCCGGCATGTAAAGAGACGCGTATCCCGCGTTCTGTATTTGAAGGGATTCAGACCATCCAACGCAATATGGTGAATACCATGGAGATGCAAATTAACGCATGGTGGTCTTCCCGCGAAAGCCATTTGTTATTACTTAATGCTCCGACCTTACGTCGTACTCAAGCGACGACAGAACAAATGCTGGACGCCTTGGCCGATATGCTGCGTAATGGTGTCAGTGAAAGTGATCAGCTGGCGTTAAGTAGCGCAGCCATGGATGAAATTACTGGCGAACTTACACAGCTACTTGCTCAAGCCGAACATGCTAAGGCAGAATTAACCCCAGTCTACGGTTACGTTTGGCTAAGTTTGGAATTAACGAAACAATTAGAAAGAATGCGAGAGCTTATACGTTTAGCGTTACGTCGTTAAACGGTTTTTAAATCCGAGAAATCTATCCCCTGCGTAGCAGGTTTAACTAAAGGTGTTGTCATGGAAAATGCAAAACAGTCATTCCAGGATGTGCTTGAGTTTGTAAGAATGTTTCGTCGTAAAAATAAGCTGCAACGTGAAATCACTGATAATGAGAAGAAGGTCCGTGATAACCAAAAGCGTGTGTTACTGCTCGATAACCTAAGCGAATATATTAAGCCAGGAATGAGTGTCGAGGCGATTCAAGAGATCATTGCAAGCATGCGAAGTGATTATGAAGACCGCGTTGATGAATACATCATAAAAAATGCTGAACTGTCGAAAGAACGTCGCGACTTATCGAAAAAATTGAAAGTGCTAGGCGAAAGCAAAGCGCAAGAGAGCAAATAAGAAGAGGGCCTGAATGATCAGGCCCTTTTTTTTTGAAATCGAAAACAACAATATCGATAGCTATCGGGGACACAATGAAAATACTTGTCGTAGGGGCGGGGGCAACGGGAGGCTATTTCGGTGCTAGATTAGCGCAAGCTGGACATGAGGTGACTTTTTTAGTCCGTCAAGGGCGCGCGCAGCAGTTAGCCGATGAGGGGTTAGTGATTAAAGGTTGTCAAGAGACCTTCAGTATCAAGCCTTCTTTCTCGACGGCAGAAGAGCTTACCGATGACGCTTGGCAATTAATTATCCTCGCCGTTAAACATCCCCATTTAGCCCAAGTTATTGAACAAATTCGTCCTGCAGTAGGGGATAACACTTTTATTCTACCGTTACTAAATGGAATGGGGCACATCACTACGCTTCAGCGCCATTATGGTGATCGCGTTCTCGGCGGTTTATGTCAGATTTACGCGACGCTTAATTCAAAAAATGAAATTGAACAGCTAACGCCGCTACACCGAATTAGTTTTGGTGCGCTAGCGCCGGCACAACAGAAAGACGTGGCATTACTCGCCGAGCAATTAGCAGGCGTATCCTTCACCTTACATGCCAGCGATGATATTACCAGTGAGATGTGGGAGAAGTATCTTTTCTTGAGTACCCTTGGCGCGGTCACTTGCCTTGCCCAAGCCGATACGCAACGTATTCTCTCGATGGAAGGGGGAGCACACTATATTGAGGCGCTATTCAATGAAGTACTGGGTGTTATCACTGCGTCGGGCTATCAGCCTCGATTGAAAGTGGTTGAACAGTTACTGAAGACGCTACTGAATAACGAAACACCTCTGGTCTCTTCGCTTTACCGCGATGTGATGGCCGGTAATCTCTCTGAGAGCCGTGCAATCATTGGTGCCTTAGTTAAGCTGGCTGAGAAAACCCAGCAGGTAATACCGGTTTTACGTGCATGTTGGGTAAAGTTGCAGCTGGTGAGCGGATGAGAAGACAGCTCTCTTACGAATGATGCTGGGAAACGAAAACCACCAATATTTAACCTTTTTTTCACCTAAGTTGGCATAAAACCTGCTTTGTCTATGTGGTAGGTCACAATAAAAACAAGACAGGGGTAACGCTTATGGCAAAGGGTGAATTGAAAAAAAGACTCAGCTTAGTTGACTTATCATTACTCGGTATCGGGTCGATGATTGGTTCAGGTTGGCTGTATGCAGCGTTAAATAGTTCAGGGTACGCAGGCGGCAATACAGGGTGGGCGTGGACCCTAGGCGCTATTATTGTATTACTCATTGGATTAGTCTCGGCAGAACTTTCTGCGGCCATCCCTCGTGCAGGGGGGTTCGTAAGGTATCCCAATTACTCACACGGAAATATCGTTGGTTTTGTTATTGGGGTCAGCTCATTGCTCGCCTATACCAGTACCGCAGGGGTTGAAGTCGAAGCAGTGCGACAATATGCGCTGTATTGGTGGCCAGCACTTGGCCATAGCGACGGCAACCCTACTACCTTAGGTTTTGCTGTACAGATTGGCTTATTAGTTATCTTCTTTTTGCTTAACTATTGGAGCGTTAGTGTCTTTGGTCGAGTGAACACCATCATCACGACCTTTAAGTTTATCGTGCCGCTAATTACTATCGTCACGTTACTGCTTTACTTTAACTCTGCTAACTTACAGGTTCCGCCTGCGCCTCCTGGCGGTGCACATGGCGTCTTTACCTCACTTACTGGTGCAGGTATCGTCTTCGCTTACTTAGGGTTCCGGCAAGCGGTTGATTTTGCGAGCGAGGCGAAGAATCCGCAACGTAACGTGCCTATCGCTATCTGTATCGCTATTGCGGTCAGCTTTATTATTTATCTAGCCTTACAATATGCGTTTATGGGTGCTGTACCTAGCGACGTACTTACTGCGCATGGCTGGGCGGGATTAAAAGCGATTTTCCAATCCCCTTATGCCGACTTGGCACGTAGCCTAGGTTTGATGTGGTTGATCAATCTTATTTTGGTTGATGCCGTGATCTCGCCCGCCGGGACGGGTAACATTTATCTAGCTAGTGCGGCGCGAGTCCTTTTTGCCTTAGCGCGTAATGGCCATCTGTGGAAGAGTGCAGGTGAGATAGATGAAAAGTCAGGCGTACCGCGTGGTGCATTATGGCTGGCGTTAATCTTATCTATTGCTTGGACGTTACCTTCAGAATTCCAAGTGTGGGGAGGGCTGATCGGTGCGGTAACTTCTGCTACGGTCTTCACTTATATGCCAGGACCGGTAACCTTAGCCGCATTTCGTACCCATCTACCGGAGTTACATCGACCTTTCCGTTTACCGATGGCAGCGATTTTGAGTCCGCTCTCTTTTGTCGCTAGCACGCTATTGATCTACTGGAGTGGTTGGCCGGTGAACGAAATTCTGATCCCTATCTTTATCGTGGCGTGGCTGGGTTACGCACTGTTAACGAGAAAGAGTCCTACTTATAAGCAAGATATCGCTTGTAGCTGGTGGCTCTTAGCCTATTACGTGGCGATGTTAATTCTTTCTAAAATCGGTACCTTTGATGGGCTGAACTTACTCAGTACCCCATTGGATATGATTATTGTGACGGTGGTGGCACTGATCTGTTATTACTGGGGAGCCAAAACCAGTATTGCAAAACCCATTATTGTCGAAGAGTAATCCTCGTTCCCCCAGAGAGCAGCCGCTCTCTGGGGGCAAATGTTAGGGGACTTTAGTAGAATTCCATTCCAGCGTAAGGGTGACGTCGACAATACTCCAAACGGCTTTCAAGATTTCCGCTATGAATTTCAAGTTTGTGACCATCCGGGTCACAGAAATAGAGCGAATCACCTTCACTTTGATTTATTTTCCACTCAGCCACTTTCTTCAATCGTAACTGTTCAACTAAGGGAGCAAAAACCTCGGGTGAAACAGTGAAGGCGTAGTGGGTATAGTCATTTTTAGTGCCGACAGTATCCAGGCTAAGGCAGAGCCATAACTCCCCTAATAAGAGATAGGCCCGGTATTCCATTTTGCCTTCGGAACGAAGCCTAATAATTCGGTATAAAATGCCCAGCTCCTGCCAATATCACTGACGGCGAGAGTAAGATGATTTAGGCCGGTTAACATGCCTTTCTCCTCTGACAAAACCCCTACAGTCCTAATTCCGATAATCCAGGATGGTCTATTGGTCGCCGTCCCAAGGGCCAATGGAAAAGCCGCTCGCTTTCGGTAATCGGCTTATCATTAATGGAGGCATGGCGGTGTGTCATCAGCCCCTCATCATTGAACTCCCAGTTTTCGTTACCATAGGACCGAAACCAGTTACCTGAATCGTCTTGCCACTCATAGGCATACCTGACTGCAATACGATGAGTATCAAAGGCCCATAACTCTTTTATCAACCGATAATGTAATTCTTTCTGCCATTTTTGTTCGAGGAAGTGAGCCGCTTGCTGCCGATTTTCAATAAACACTATACGATTACGCCAGCGCGTATCCATCGAATAGGCTAAGGCAACTTGTTCAGCATTTCGGCTATTCCAGCCATCTTCAGCAAGTCGTACTTTTTGAATCGCCGTTTCCCGGGTAAAAGGCGGAAGAGGGGGGCGGATTGGCGTTGCCGTCATAACGAGAGTTCCTTTGACAAGTGGAATCCTTATCCTAACGCAGAATGGGTAAATGGGGTCGAGAAAATGTTATAGGGTGGGCATAACAAGGGGGTATAAAACAAAAAAAACCAGACATCTTTCGATATCTGGCTTCTTAAATTTGGCTCCTCTGACTGGACTCGAACCAGTGACATACGGATTAACAGTCCGCCGTTCTACCGACTGAACTACAGAGGAATTGCTTGGTGCGTAATGTA
>Ga0157363_1004853_pt1 | contig 12484 bp, 6 predicted proteins | sample AttsexASBM1_FD_111477 | JGI IMG/M metagenome (GOLD analysis project Ga0157363, IMG submission 111477) | Fungus gardens microbial communities from leaf cutter ant in Ribeirão Preto, State of São Paulo, Brazil - Atta sexdens ASBM1 | ecosystem: Host-associated > Fungi > Mycelium > Unclassified ...
ATTCAACGAGGGACGACAGAAAATGCCTGATATAAAGTATTTACCAATGTTGTTTTATATCTGGTACTTTCTGCTATTCAAACCCACTTCACTTGTAACAAAAAGATTTATCAGTAGGACTGGTTTTATATCAGACATATTTCTCTTCTTCAATTTCCTATTTTTTCACAGAAACAGAATGCCGATGTTTTACGTTACATATGATATAGTTTTATTCTACGAGTTTTTGCCATTAATTTCTTAATTAACTTTCGTGTTGAAAACTGAAACAAATTGTCGTCGTTCTGTTATGTATTTCCGACGAAATTTGTAGCTGCGCCGAGTTGCACATTATATAAACAAGAAATTGTAATTATAAAGAGTCCGCAAGAAATGATTATTATGTACATACAACACAAAGAATTGTGCTCGTCTATGAAATTTCCACCATTTCCTTGCTTGCTAAGTAGTGATAGCAACTTACGGAATTCTTATTTGCTCTACTAAAATTAAAACAATCTCTTAGTGTTCCATATTTCATATTTATGCAGCATTTACACTTTTCGCAATTTAATAACAACTTAACACGCACACACATACACACATATATATATAGAATAACTATTTCAAAGTTTTTACACGCAGAATGCAAATCTAATTGTTAACATTGATTTTCTTTATGATAACTTGGATAACGATTTCGGTATGGATAATATAGCGTGACCTAAAATGCAAGGATTTTCTCTTAATTGATAATATAAATCCATTCGTTTGCTTACGTATATTCCAGTGTCTAATCTGCATGTTCATCAGTTTATCACTATGCGAGCTTGATGTGTACTTCAAAATTCGCACAACAAACAAGACTCCGAAAGCTTCTGCGGTCGGTTCGGCCTCAATTTACAAAGGGAGAGTGTAAACTTCGTGTCCTACTTTGGTATCACGTGCTTGTACTTACACGATATTACTGACTTGATGAATCTGTCTGATTATCTGATACGTTTGATATTTTCTTTCTATTTATACATACGTAACAGCAAAGCTATTTGACATTAAAATCGGGTTTAAATTAACCCAATTGTGATTGAAGATAAATCTAACTTTTTGCGAGGGAGAGTTGTCACCATAAAAGTAAAATTGCTTTGTAATTAATCATAGTTAGTTCATAAAAAGTCATAAAAATATACTCCACGTGCAAATCTAAATTAACTAAAAAAGAAGAACTATCAGATGAGTAAAAAATGGCACAACTGTGGTTCTAGTGTCAATTTAACAAGCAATAGGAAAAAGAATTGCTATATTACGTAGTAATACGGGGATATACGTGATATATACTCTCTAAAACTTTTACAGTGAATTTCACTCTGAAGAATGAAATCTCGTTCTTAAAAATAGAAAATTCATCTACTCTTTTTTCAAACTGGCTCGATTTTCATTCTTAAAGATGAGATTCCTCTCCAAAGAATTCGGAAAATATTCATATAAAAATCAAGAAACTTGGTGTTTATAAGCTCGATGGTAAGCGTACACGGAAAAAAAAGATCAGCTGCCACACAGTTAAAAATTATGTTTGGCAACTAATTCAGTAGCTATTATATGAACACCTAACGTCGTGTCTGCGAGATCTAATTCTCATTAATTGTGAGACCTAAATATTATCATTGTAACAGACAAGCATTTTGCTATTATATCGATGTATTGATCATTGCAGCAAACGTTTTCTGTGTAGCAGACAATTTGGTAGCAAGTACAGTTTCAACAAACCATATTTAGCTGTGGTAGAAACAATTTTCTTTTACACGGACATATTCGATAATTATGACAATTAACTTCATATTGCTAAATAAATAGATCTGTAATAGACATACATACTTTGCTATCACGTCTTTATATTAACTACAGCAAATCCTCTGTAAATATTAGCAAATTTCATAGCTGTACCAGCTAATATAATTTCAGTTAATCAGAATTAGCTGTAGCCAAAAACATTTTCTTTTTCGTATATAGAGTCTCGTTGAAAATTTTATAACGTCATGAAATGTAGCATAAAAATGTTTCGGATTTTTTTCATCTCAGTTTTGTAAGCATTTGTGAAGAAATATCACTATTGCACCGCTTCTACGTTCGCAAGCGCTCGCAAAATCCGAAAACACTGCAAGGGATTGGCAAAATGCTTTCCTCTTGTGAAATTCGAAAGATATTGTTGATTTACATTGATAGAAATGAGTAGATAGGAATGAATCCTTATCATTAAGTAGACATGATAAAATTTGTATAATAATTGTGCATTACTTTTCCATAAAATATATTGTGCTGTTTTTATAATACTTGACATGAAAGCATTTCCAATTTCCGTGTTCAATAACGCGCTGAATGATCAAACGAGTCCGAGTGGACATGTATATTTATCTCTTACGGTTTGTCAGATTGTGTAATTTAAATGTCAGTACATCGTTATCAGATTTTAAGAGAATTTCATTTGGGAGTAATAGAACGTATTTTGAAAGAGAAAATTTTATTCTATATGTATCTTTAGCAACAGGAATTATAAAAGAGATAAAGTAGATAACGTTGCTAACGAGATAATTAATCGAGATAATTGGTAATGACATTTAAAAGTATGAGCGCTGTGAAAGTTAAACTTTTAAACGAATTTTACAGTCGTGGAGCATGTAACAAAACGCGTGAATTTCTTACAAATAAAACAAGACCAGGGTTTATCTGTTTACGTTCTCTCGCGTTTCTTCTACTTTGGCAAAAACTGCTACTGTTCTAAACTCGAACCGGCAAACGTGGAACAACCACAAAATTGTTTCTTCTTGTTAGCAAGGGTTTTCAACTGAACCGGTGGGAGTTTCAAAAATGAATGAGTAGTTGAAACGGCGACCTAACTTTGTTGAAATTACACGGACTGTAATGGGAGTTATTAAAAGCGTCATTAATTAGTCCATAAGGATGTGGTAGTAGCTGTTCTTTATCACGGCGGTAGATACTCGCGAAAAATGGCTGCAAGTTTTATCCCTCTTATTTGAACAAAGCTTATTTTATGATAATTACAAAAATGTCTAAAAATAATTTCTCATTGAGATTTAAATTTGCTTTTTCTCGCAACTCACCTCACAGAAGACACGTTGCGCCAATTGCGGTGAAAAACTTCCAATAATGATCCTAGTGTCCAATTCCTGGAATGACGATACGTGTATCTTTTATTAAAAAAGGTTTCCATTTGACGAAGCATCACTAATACATATAAAATGCGATAAATGATACTAATGAAGCAAAAGAGATAGTGATGATTACGAGTTGAAAATTTTATCGCGTCGCCATTCACATTAATCTAAATTTAATTTTTATACCGAGCTTTTTGCTAAATATTAACAAACGACATTTTCCCAGTTATCTTTAAGGTACGCCCGAATCATTTGATCAGATAATGAGTTAATTCGCACACATCGTACGCTGCAAGTATAATCCCGATGCATCTACATTGCGCTTCCAATCGATTGACGTTCATTTCATGAAAACGGACTTCGAATTTCAAAGCAAGCGAATTACGTGAAAAACGAAAGATTTTCGCATCATCAAGTGAAGTTGGTTGATTGATCGAATTGATCAGTTCGATTTAATTGCACCAAATGATCGCTACAAGATCTCGCTAAAGACGGACGAACACTCTACTAAATTTCTTAAAAAGTGAAATCTCACTCCAAGAGAGTGAAAATGTAACCATCCTAGAAAAAGTGAAGTGATATTTCACTTCTTAAAAAAAGTGACGCTCTTCTCTTTTTAGAATGAAATCTCACTTTCTTTGGAGTGAGATTTCCTTTGAAGTGAACTCTAAAAAGAGTGAAAATTGTCACTCTTTTTCAAGAAGTGAAATATTTTCATTTTTTTTTTCAAGAGTGATTGTGTTTTCACTTTCTTGGAGATTTCACTATAAGAAATTTAGAATGAAGGTGAGAAAACAAGTTGACATTTAAGCGCGACTTTTTACCTTTAAGGTTCGTAGCTGTTCCTTGTAATCGTTCTCGGCGAATGTGATAGTTGCGGTGCACGTGATATTCGCCTGTTCCAGTTCCGTGACCAGATCATTCACTGCCTGGAACAGAGACGCGTCATACGTGCGACGTGTGGAAGTGCGCGCTGGAGAGCCAAGCGTAGCGGCGGCAGCGAGAAATGGCAATGTGCCGTTCGTTTGTCTCCCGTTCTATTTGCGCAAAACAAGAATCGCGTATGTCACCCTTACAAATACGCGTCGTACGTCATGGTGACGCGACAGAAGTTCCGTTATCCAAAAAGGATTGCCTCCGCGCCGCGTAGTTACATTCGTTTCGCGGCCGGTTTCTTCTCGGCAAGCGCGTCGCTTACGTCACGTAATTTTATTGGTGACATTCACAATTCTCTTATCATTACAGTACATGCTTCACGATGGAGCGAACCGCAGGAATACGGTGTTTCCCGAATCGCTCGTACGTGTGCGCGTTCGGATATGAGCGTTTATTTTGAAAGTGGTTTAAGCTAGTTTGGGAACAATATGAATTTTAACGAGACGCGGATGTAAACTGACACGTCGATTTCCGCAGAATTTCCGCAAACGCTTTTACATCAATTTCGAGATAGATGACATACGTTGCTCGCGCTTTATTAGAAATTTATCGAATCAAACTTCTTTTCAAAGAGCGAATTCAATTTTTAAATTGTAAATGAATATATCGGGGAAAAAAATAAATAGGATGTCCTAAAACTGACGTTGAACATATTTTAAAGACAGATTCTTTGTGATATTTTAAAAGATCTGTGAAAATGTCGAAGGTATGATGATTTTTAAATAGAAAGAGTTTCAAAATTATTTATGACACGGCTAAAATTTTATGCGCTCAGATACAAGTCAGTGCAGTAAAAGTACTGAATTTTGTTATTGTCAAAGGCATGAAAAGTTTGAAGAAGCATGTTCACACTGGCCATCCCTGAATGCGCGAAATTCTAGTTCTGTCAGTAATTTCTAAACTCTACCCATTTAAAAAATTCTATCATTCCTCGTTATTTTCATTATTAAAATCTTTTTCGTTATTAAATTTTTTTGTCTTAAAATGTTAAAAAAAGAATCTATCTTTAAAACATTTATTGTTAATTTTGGGTCAATGTAGGATAAAATGGAGTAATTTAGATGGATTAACAGAAATTTTTTAATTGTGTAGAACAAGGTCGTGTAGTGTATTCAATAAAACATACAAAACATACTATTTGATGCAATAATGTATGTATTTGTATGTTCGATTGAATACACTGTGCAACTTCAATACGATTTGAAAAAATTTCTGTTGACCTATATTCAAATTACTTCGCTTTATCCTAACTTTTCTTACTCGCACAACAGTAAAAAGAATTATATTGTTACATAAATTGTCAGTTTATTGTTTTGCCTTGCTTATTTTGAAATCCTGATATTGCGACGCCCTTGGGTCCATTCGTCACACACACACACACACACACACACACACATATATATATATATATATATATATATATATATATTCCTAGACTATATTAAAGCCGGATGTGACGTGTGGTAGCTTCCGTTACCAGTGTAGCGACGGAAATTGACCGAGAATTAACCGAAACGTGATACCGAACGTGCGGCGCTCTAGTTAACTACGCGTGAGTACAAATCGAAAGTTAATTAAAGCCGACATAACGGGAACTTCATTGTATAGCTCGCACGTCACGCCGGGCATAAACGAACTTCCGCGGTGTAGTTTGCAATTAAACACGCGGTTACGTAAAGCGAGACAGAGACAAATATAACGATGGAAAATGTCCTCGCGACCGTGTTATCGCATACATTTCCTCCGTGTTTCGGATTCCACTTCATCTGATCTCGATATTACGGTAAAAGCAGTGATTGCAGGAAATATTGGATTTATAAGTGGATATTTTTTGGTGCAAATTTCAATTGCGATTAACGTCAACTGCAATTTGAATGCCACGCATTCTTTATGAAAGAGTCGATTTCCAATCCATTATCAAACATAATTTTTCAAATAATCTCTGTGAATTTCGATAATATTCATATTCACATTCATTTCATACTCCATTTATTCGAGAGAATGTGAAATTAGAAAATTGTATCATTTAAATAGGCGTGTAAATTCTACGCTTTACATTTCTACGCTTATATTTTCGCATTACGCATTATGCAATTTGTATGAAAAGAGCGATCTCAAATTTAGCTCATTTTAGCATTGTAGTTCTCGAATTTCAAATTGAACTGTATACCAATAATGTTATATAGTAGAACATTAATCTGAGAAAAAATTTTAATAAAATACTTTGAATACAATCTCGAAGAAAAATTGCATAACACCCATCAATATTGCGATCAAATTATTTCCGGTGCGGACTATTAAAGTGACAGGAAGTCGCTTCAATAAATTCGCAAAGTCGATTTGCGCGACGTTCGTGTTCCTTACGACCTACTTACCAAAGAGTACATGTCGCCTGTTTGCGAAAGCGCGGTGACGGTGTCCCATCCAAAGTGTTTGATCAATGCTATCCTGGCTGGATTGTGACTCGAATCCGGTGCAACGGTTCGCAAAAATAGGGGGAACTCGTTGGAATCTGAGAGTGCTGGTGCCGTCGAGCCAAATGATACCTGGATCACGTTCCAATAAGGAACAATTTTGGCCAGAGTCTCGGTGACTTCGGAACAAGCTGTACCGAGTAGGAACGGCATTAAGTGTTTCTTCCTCGTTGAATACAAGGCGTGAAAGAATCTATCCACAGCCACTCCAGAATCGCACTAAAAGTAAAGGATCGTTCAAATTTCGATATGAACATTTTAAACTAATCGCGTTATATATATAATATTCAATAACTCATTATATAAAATACATGTCTCGAAATTAAAAAGAAAGAATTCATCGTTGGAGAACGCAATAAATATTGTAATAAAAATATATATTGTACGCTGAAAACAAATTTACTATTTAATTTAAATCTTAATATACATTTCCTTCAATAATTTGACATCTACAGGAAAATAAACACATAATATATTCAATAAAAAAAATAATTACGTAAATGAAATTAATTTTTGTACCGAAAATTTATTTATATACATGTAGTAAATATTAAAGTAGTAGCATTCAAATAAATATTTATTAACATTTAGTACATTTTTTAAGTGCATTAATTATTAATTCTTAGAATAATATATTGTAAATTATATATTGTGTGAAGTAAATTATATATTAATATTGAAAACTTCTACGTTCAAATTGAATTCAAAACCTATTAAAAACAGCTTATAGAATCAATGTCAACGGAATATTGATAACGATAAAGTTTATCACTCGAACATGATGATCGATTGCAAACGATATAATTATCATTGCGAAAAAAGCGTCTTACATTGTTTGAGCTGCGAATGGTATTGTATTTCTAAAATAAGCGAGAAGAAGACCCAACCCGTTATAACGAGCAATTTATTTAAAGCGAGTAGAGACCGGAGCAAACTTGAATGCATGGAAAAAATCTCGAGAGTCTTCGTTTAGATGCAGGACAGCAAGTTACGAGGAAGTAGGGACTTCCCGATCCAACTTTTACAACACGAGTACTATCTACTCCACATCTTGTTACGATTTCATTGGATCTCGATGAGAAGACGCACTCGAAAGTCGAAACTCGACCAATCATTTTGGAAGAAGAAATTGGAGTCTGCTGCCGTTCAACAACTTCGTTCGAGTAGCCGTTCTAAAAAATTGTATTAGATACTGAGTCATATTGACCTGCATGTCTGTTATCGTTTGTTGTAAAAAAGTATGTGGAAACATATTTGTTTCATTGAAAGGATAACATTAAATAAATAAGATTTGTGATTTGCCAAAACAAAGTAGTGAAATCTTGAGAGAAGAAGAGAGAGTGTGTGGGTGTGTTTCGTAGAAATTTGTTATTGTAAATTATGTACATGCCGAGCAAGTGTTCATCGTCTTTATATCATGTTTTGAGAGACTATGACTGATATTCTGAATGCAACTACTAGCTTAACGAATGTGGTGTGACATGCATATCCATGACTTCGCGACATTTCTGTTTACGAGGACGTACAACTCGTGTAAATTCTCATTCGACGCCGTGCACCGCAGCATCAGCTGAACTTTCAATCTGCCTGTTTCCACGAAAAATAAATCAAATGATAAAAAATTAGCACTTATAATGCGATTACAGAGCTTGAAACCTGTTGCGTATAAAGTATGATCAGTATTATTCAACATTCGAGAACGAATAAAGGCAGATATAATATGGATATTTTTCATGATGAGAGAGATCATATTTTTAATTTTTATATTTTATATATTTTTTTAATATGTTATAAATTTAACAATAAAATTACAACAAATTGTAATTAATTTATAACAATATAATCTTGATTTTATGACTTGATATTCTGATTCAACTCAATTTTGTTGCAATCAATTTTGTTGTAATCTATTGAGATTTTCATTGAATTGGTAAGTTTAAGATGTTATGCTGGCATAGAATAGCTGGTAGTAGTTTTCAAAGATTTAGAGCAACAAAATCGAGTTGAGTCAAATTATCAAGCAAGAAAATCGAAAATAATTTATATATTCCATTCCATCGTTATACAGATTGGTCACACAATTTTAAAAGTAATACTTCTGTTTTATTTGCTTTATGTGTATTAACGGTTAGGGTTGTCGATATCGAATAGAAATATCAACTATGAATATATTTATTATCAATTAAAAAACTATTTATATTTAATCTGAATGAATAAGAATTATATCGAATATATGAATAATGAATATCGTCATAAATAGATTTTGTTTGAATTAATCAAATTCGATAACGCTTATTCATTTAGGATAAATATAAATAGTTTTTACATTGATGAATACATTCATAGTAAATATTTCTATTCGATATCGACTTATTAAGAATTAAGCGACCTTTAAATGCTCAATATTATTGTATAACTATTTTAGTTTAATATTATTTTTATTATAATATTATGATACTCCTTTAAAGAATACAAAACTTTTTAAATACTCAATATAGATTCAATATAGATAATATAATGTACAATATCAAATATTGTGCAATAATATGATTGTCTAGAGACCGCTTTACGTTTCAAAATCTTATATCTTTTAGTGTCTCGAATCTGTCGGAGGTGAATATCGCATGCTACGATGGATGATCGTCTCGGTCCGTCTATTTATCTTTTATTTCGTCGCTATAAAGATTTCAAAAGTAGTGCTCGAAGCTCGCTTGCTTTTACATCGCCGCTAGTTTTTCTTCTCGAAAAATGCACGTACCGAAGTAGCCGATGAGCTATTCCCATGAGATAATTTATGCTTCGCAATCTCGCGTCTTTTCTATTCTGTCGGAAGTGATTATCGCGTGCTAATGAGGATTGAAAGTTTTGAATCGAATAACGGGTGATTGCTTCGGAATGTCCATTATTATATGTACGCAGAATATTCAGTATTACGAAATGCACCGCATTTAGTCGCGCGTCAGTCCGTAACATCCGTCGCTTGCCTGAAAACGTTTCCAATTGTTATTTCCAGTTTTGATTGACGAAAAAGATCTAATTGAAATTTTAAAAGAAGGAAAGGAAGTGATGCTCAAGCCTTGTATTTTGTCTGCGACGCGATTTTTTTTTCCTTGAAAAGTGTTAAGATGTAGTGTTAACGACGAGTTTTGATACTGTCGTTGAATAACTTTTTTACTATGTAATATAAAATCTATGCAATGATAAGGTAATAACATCGATACTATCGTTAAAAGTTACGGAATAGGACTTTAAGTAATTATGATTTTCACCAATGCTGCAATGTATAGACTAACTTTAATCTCGATTCAACTTACTCTTCATCTTTTTCTAATTCTGAGGTCCGGGGTTCTATTAATATAAAATTAATCTCGGTTCAATTTAATGTTTATTTTTTTCTTAAAATTAGAAAAAAAAATAGGAAGTTAAACCGAGATTAAAGTTAAACTTACATTGGTGGAACCGAGCTTTAGAATTAGAAAAAGATGGAGATTAAGGTCTCGGTTGAACCGAGATTAATCTATATTTGAAAACGGACATTAGCCTTGTTGCACGAGTGCGAATTCTTTTTACTTTTCGTAATTTCTCGTCTTTTTACCTGTTGAAAATGAATATCGTGAACGAACGAGTCGGGAATGTCGAATTGTGCAATAGTCGATCGCCCCACCCGTTTGCTATATATCTACACAGAAGGAAGGAAAGACATACCCAGAAGCTGAAAGGAATGAGGTGATGGCGACCCATCGATCAATGAGTGAGTTACTTGTTGCATTCCGTTTATCACTTACCGCTCGATCTCGATTATTTGGCATTTATGTGTTTAAGTTGCAAAATATTCTTAATCCTCCATTCAGTCAAGTTTTTTTTTACTAATATAAGCTTTCAAAAAATGTGAAAAAATTTAGGGTTACCTTTCAGTATCTTTATTACATTACATTAAACTCTTTATTACTTCACTAAATAGTTTTTTAACTAAATAGTTTTTTTAAATAGTTTTAAACAAATATTATAGAAAAGAGAATCGAACTTCACTCTCCATTTTGGAGAAATTTGAGTGAGATTTCATTTGTACCAAAAAAGATCCACTGCAGATGAAGCATATCATTCGTATGAAATTTCTATATTCGTATAATATCATCGCATTTTATATTAGAGATTTGGACAAATTTCAATCCGAGGCTAAATCCAACTATTGGTTCCAGTTCTTTTACGGTAACAATTACTGGGACTGTTTGGATTTCAGTGCTTTTCGATCATGCGTGCAAACGAAGAACGATATCAGACACATTAACCGAATGTTTATTAAACTCGCACTGTACAGTTACAATACAGTTGAATAAAACATACATATAAATTTAGTGCTTTTTTGTTACTAATTTGTTACCTTTTATTCGCAATTTTATTGCTTTAGTCGCTAAAGCAATAAAAATTGCAAATAAAATAACAAAAAAAAACTAAATTTATATGTACGTTTTATTGAATTGTACCGAAATGACTGTAATACACAAGCTTTCATTATTACTTTACAAACTTATATTTATATATTTATGCGTTGAGTCCATATTTTAAATAGTGAGATAGAATTAAAGTCAAATAAAATTATTTTATTTGAAGTACCGAGTTTTAATTAAATGCGAGAAATTTTATTCGTTTCCTGATGATTGATGTTGCATGAATACTATCCTTACATCGATCATAATTCATCTCCGATAATTAAGATGTCAACTGTGTTTCACTCTACAGTACATACTCTGGTTTTCGCATCAATTGTCAAATTAGTGAGCCTGTTAGTTCGTAATGAATATCATTAATTGCACCTGTATGACGGACGAGTCACAATTGGGCCATAATGTCCTTTTATTCATAAATAATTTACATAATGATGTAATTTTATTCCCTTCATTTTATTAATAAATGAGAGCGACAACCGCGAGCGACAACAACTTGACACATTAAGTCCACACAAAAATTGCGAAGCTTTTCTGTCAAATGAAAATAAGAACACAATTATATAATCGTTGCAAATATTCTATACAATACATCACTGTTTAAATTTAAAATTGAGAAATGAAAACACGAGAATGTCCACTACTACAAATATCTACTGCAACAAGCAAAACGGATTGTGGGTTAAATCCCATATAACATTTTTCATGTCATAACAGCTTTGCGGTTCAACAATGCGGAACTATGTAACACCGAAAGAGAGAAAGAAACATATGTTGACGTGCGAATCTGACAACCAGAATGATGCGCGGACGCTTCGTGATAAATTACTATTATCTCGTGAGATAGAGAGGATCAATGATGAGAAAAAGCGGCATCGACACAGTGACGAATGGAAATGGATTCTTGAAGTGTTCGCGCAAATTCTAACATAAAATACGCGGACGACGTGCGACTTACGTACCTTACGTCGGTGAGACTAAGTTAAAAAGATCTCTCAGCGTTGGTACGAGACCTGGTTGGACAATTTCCAACTTACCTTTTCCGTAGTACCGAGTTTATGCACGCGGTCTGCGAACATTTTCCGCAGAATGAGTCAAAAATCGACATTGGCGAAATATACGACCTGAATTCTTATACGAGTCCGTCGATGTATTTATTACATCAACAGAAATGTATCTCAAACGTGTATTTTTGTGTAGAAAAACTTTTACGAACTAATATCTCCGGGATTCGGAATATGTAAGCATTTGACAAATGTTTACAATACAAGATGCGCAAAATATCATTATCATTATTAGCTATTAACGAATTAGTAAATTCTGTTGTAAAAAATAAACAGAAATTTATATGAAAAACAGGACGAGAAAACGAATGAATAAATTTTTATTTAGTGTTCTCATCTATTCGTAATTATAAATATAATAAACATTTAAAATACAAAAATTTAATTTTCATTAATTGATATGTAGTCTTTTAACA
>Ga0157363_1004854_pt1 | contig 12483 bp, 9 predicted proteins | sample AttsexASBM1_FD_111477 | JGI IMG/M metagenome (GOLD analysis project Ga0157363, IMG submission 111477) | Fungus gardens microbial communities from leaf cutter ant in Ribeirão Preto, State of São Paulo, Brazil - Atta sexdens ASBM1 | ecosystem: Host-associated > Fungi > Mycelium > Unclassified ...
GTGTAAAGAAACGAAATTTTAAACTGATGTACTAACAGCGAGCGTAAAATAATTAGAAAATAAAATATAAAATTCGAGAAAATTTATTTATTTTGCCTTTGCAAGAAAAACATTTCTCTCTTAGTAAATAATCGTTCTATTAATTACGTTACACCGAAGCGAAATTCAAATATAATTAGACCTGCGCCACAGATATATGTGTTAATTGCGAGTATGTCGCTTACAAGTATTTAATGTATATCTCTTGCCGTAATTACGCCAGTAAGATTGCGCTCTTTTATTTGAAAAGACATTACGACGAGCAAGTAGGAGAGCAATTTTTCGCCACTAATTACGACGAGATTATTTCGTTAACATTGCAATGAAAAATTATACACGTCCCATGATAAACACACCATTCAACTCTCGAGGACTTAACATACAATCACGCGACACATCCATGTACACACCCGAGTACGCACAACGCGAAATAATTTATCTCAATAAAAATTAATTAATATAGCGAAGCGCATCGTACACATTTAATGACGGGATTAAAACAGTTCGCGACGTTAATTATTTCTCGTTGTTCACGATGTCACTTGTTAAGATCTGCAAAAAATACACGTAGTATCATCCCCTGTTCTCGCTACGCGGTCATTCTTTTACCCAGCTCAAAAAACGCGATCGACTGCCCGTGGGAATTAGCATTAATTAACCCGAATGTGCGGCAACGAATATAGTGGCGTTTTGGACGGTGGAGCACGGAAAACCGGAGAACATGAAACGCGCCAACTAATAATTAATCAAAACAATGACACATAGGACAAAACGCTTCCCTTAACGAGCTAGCGTACATATAACCGACCTCAGCGCATGTCAGATTGACTTTTTGTGCATTTATATTTTATTTTCCGACAGCGACCGATCGTTACGCGCATGGTAGAAATTCGTGTAGAATCGAGCGGAGAAGCGATGGTGGTAACTATGTATATTCGTTAGAACCATGGCGGAATGGAGTTTTGTTTCTCGAAAGAGGATAGGAGAGGTTGCCGGTTCAACCGCCGCCGCCGCCGTGCCGTCTCACACGCGTGGTTCGCAATGTTCGCATAGCCCCGAGCGCGAAACTATGTAATTTCGCGCCTGGCTAAACAGATGCCTCGTCGTACGGGGCACTCAAATAAAGGTGAAAAGCGGTGTGCTTTGCGAATTGCGATGCGGTCGATGGGATACGGCGCGATGGACGGTCTTCCATCTCAGGTGACTTTACTTCTCTCTTTATTCCTAGCTTCTCATGACCGCCGTCGCTGTGGAAATTCGACGCGCGAGTCTGGGCGCAATTAAATTTCACGCGATGCGAACTCGGCGCGATTGGTTCTTGACCACGCTTATGGTGTGTCAATTTGTTAAAAAGGGCAAAAATATGTACGGGATAAATCCAGATACGATATAGTGGCCGTTATCAAGCATAAACAAATTTTTCATTTCATGTTTCATTTCAATCACTGAATTTATTGATCTCATGTAAAAAACTTAAAGAAAAAAGCTTGAAAAGAGGAAACATGAAAAATGTATTTTTCAGCAACTATAAACATTGTGTAGTAAATACTAAGTTTATTTTTAAATAAAAGAGAAAATATATCCTATTTTCAATCGAAGCAAATCTTGATGTTTAATAATATTCATATGTAGATTTACACTTTTAAGTTCTATAAACTGCGCGCTGACGCAGTCGGACTAGAGATATAAGTTATATAATTTATATACACGAGTAAGTGTTTTAGTATTTTCAATGAAAAGAACAGGGCAATAGTATTAGAGAATAAGGCAATAGATTTTAATCAATCAGAAATTGCTGTATATAGTATATGGTTTACAGCAATATGACAATTATCAGTTACAATACAGACACGAGGAATGAATACGAGAGAAATTCTCCATTTTTTTCTAAAAATCTGCTCCATTACTGTTCTTTCGTGTCACTTGGCAAAGTACCATCATTTTATAGAAACCGATTCGTTGTGCGAGCGCGCGCGTCTCTTAAAAAGGTTAATTGTTAGTAAGGCTCTCGAGACAGCTTCTAGCAGCGTCAATCGGTTTTCGTCGCCGTTTTTCTCCGGCTCTGTCTTCCGCCGTCCACTTGTCGCGCTCCTTCGTTTCGGACGACGAACGAACGAACGGCTATCTGGACACTGTCGAGTGGTTATAATTAAAGTTTCGCTAACGAGAATCCGTTCAGCTCGAGATAACGAGGCCTTCGATTTAAAGAGACCTCGGGGAACACGCGGCAAGCGAGAGAGGAGATGGCTCGATGTAGAGCAAAAGTTAGACAGAAGAGAAGGAGGAAGAGGAGGAGGAGGAAAGCCCGTCGTGAGAGAATCTTTACTACCTGCACGAGCGATGCGTGTGCGTGCATATATTTGCGTACGTAGGTACGTAGGTATGGAGGTAATGCCTACGCAAGAAGTAACGAAAAAAGAAAGTGTATTCACTGGACAAAAAGAACTGCATTCATGTAGAGGGAGACACGCGTGTGTCTACCCCCTTACCTCCGTATTCGATTGGTCGGTTAATATTTTATTCAGGGCGGAGTCGGATTTGCATATGTAGTGGGGCTCCGTTCCCGTCTCTCTACTCTCCTTTCTTTCCATCTCCCTCCTTCTCTCGGGACGTGTGCATCTGTCTGGGATATAATACGGATGATACTGCAATCGGGGAAGCGAAAAGTGCACCTCGATTCAACATGCACATTCCAATTTTGATTTCCATAAGCCTGTTTCTTGTTTACGGTTTAATATGAGCCGCTCTGCTTATTAAATTTTTTTATAAAATATAATTATTTCAGGGTAAAAATTAATTACAACTGATGAATATGTAAATCTCTCTGTGAGCGAAGTAAAGAATTGTTAACCACGGTTCGCTGAAATCCGAAATCTTTTATGTATACTTGGGGAAATAGCGGTGCAAACTTTATAAGGGGAGAATACAATACGCACGCTATAATATAGCATCGTGATATAGATATGCATAAGCGGTGTCTGTGTAACAAGTCCGCTCTATTGTAACAGCAAAGAGCAGTGTAAAAGATTAGTACAAGTTAACGCGACATTTCCATATCGCAATGGAATATGCATGAGAAGAGGTATTGCAACATATGTGGTCCAAATAACGAAAGCGGGTCAGCGGATATTTTATCTAGACGTATTTTATTTTATGATTCTTTACAGCGCGTAACGCTGTGACAACAAAACGTAACTAAGATAATTCCTTTATAATCAGTTATATCTAATAGAACGAGTGCATAATGGAATCTCCGCTATCTTAATTACTCTTAATTAGCTTTCAAACGTTTATCAGCAAAACGTAACGACAACAAGTTTAAAGGCACGAGCTTTTCAGAACAAAAACAACCGTTTAAACTAAACTGGGTATAGAACTGGATTATTACTAGGAATCTCTATTAGGATCCTGAATAGGACATCCAATTAAACCACGTGAATTTATGATAGTTTGAAAGCTCGCAAACAATTTGAGTAAAATTTATTGCAATTATTACTGACTGCCAATTAGTCTATCTATGCTTATCTGTACAGCGCTCTCATCGCTATAATACGTTATTAGGGGAAACAAATTTTAAAAGAAAATCGTCGCGCTCGCGAACCTGATAAGGTTCCGGCGGAACGCATTACTAATTAGTCGATTACCGTTCACGTAAACGCTTTCACGTACAGCGATCGTCGCATTCTCGAACTGCAAAGCCCCCAGTGCGCGATGGATCGCGTAATCTGATCACGCGCGGGGGACCGGTAACACGCCCGCAAATACTCCTCGTCACGTACCGGGGCTTAAGGCTGGATCCACGTCGACCCTGGGATGCGCGACGCGGCCCGAGAGGGTTCGCGTTTTGTAGCCCGTACAAAATATCGCGAAACTTGGTATTCATCTGTGAGGAGGGAGGAAAAGATGACAATATAGTACATTGAGAGGTACGTCAACGGAGTACGCAATCTGGGCTAAAAGCATTTTTTTTCGAACCGCGAAAAAGGTACGAATGCATGTATATTTATGAGAATCAATCGTGTGATCGAATTGTCGATGCGCGATCGGGGTGGTGTGTAAAAAAAATTAAGAAGATTACGGTAGTTTGTTTGCGATGCCTGAATGCGTGGAGGTAAAGAGACTGGAACACACGGCGATAAATCTATCGCTCGATAGTTTGTTCGCGAGAAACGTGATACGTATAACGTATCCAACAACATGCAGCATGAATATGAAGAGCGTATATGAGAAAACGTGATAGATCCGAGAAAATGTAAAAATCTTTAACGTTTTAGAGAAAATATATCACTTGTTATATCGAATCGTGATAATGGAAAAAGAGAACAGACGAAACAAAGTTCCCGCGCGGTTGTGGAAGATGTTGCGCGATCGAATGATGATAAAATTCTGTGATATTGCATAAGAATCAAATATATTGTGATATAATCACGAAAATAAAACTCGCATAAAATTTAGTTGCTATCGTTTTATTAGTTGCTATTAACGCTATTTTTCAATTTAAATATTTCTTTCTACTGAAAAAAATACTAAATTTAATAAATATTTGTTTAAATATAAAAGTTCTAAATAAGTATGTATTAAATATAAACAATATATTTATTTGATACAAAAACCATTAATTTGATTTAACTCTCATTTTTCTTATTGATTGAATATTTATTTACTGCAAGCAAATGTTTACTTAAGTACTACTGGAAGAAGTATGTATTAAGATTTAGTAAATTTATTTTCAGTATATTTAAATATACTGTATGCATTTTTTTTTAAGAGATGAAAAAAGAAAATCAACTTAATCATTTACATATATTCATGTTGTAACAAATCACGAAAAATCTCGGAAAATATACTGTTATAAATTTGATTGAAATAACAAATCAATTATTTTGACTGTTTCAATAGTTCTAAGATTAATTGAACATTAACGCTGAAAGTTGAAAAATAAATAGAACATCCATTGGACAAATCTCTCTTGACAATGAATGTGTAACCAATGACAGCGTTTCATTACGAATAAGATGATTAAAAAACACATGTTGGAAGAATCAATACTGGCAATCAGGCCGATATACCTTGTTAATTTTACGGTCACGTCTCTATCCAGTTTGGTCATCACTTGTAAACACACAGGCATATGAAAGTGTATCTTAAGAGATGCGATCAGTTTCCTTGGCACATCTACTGGTGGAATTAAAATACAAAAAATTGTGTACAGGCCGAGCCTTTCTAAATTCACCTCTTACCACCCCCTCGCCGTTTTTCTCCTCTCGCGGTGTCTCGCGAGTAAGTAGTATCCGAGTCCATGTAGTCATGTCACCGAACAGCAGGCCGGTTAGAGGAGGCGCTTATCGTAAGGAGGGATCTCTCTGACAGCCGCCAATTAAAACATGCTAACGAGCTGCTGATCCTGCGATATCTCGAAGCGGGGCCTAATTAAACTCGCGGAAGAGAGAAACGAAGGGCGAAAACAGAAGAAGGAGGGAGAAAGAGAGAAATAGAATGAGAGAGAAATCTAAGGTGAAGCAGAAGAGCAGAGTAGAAAAGGTGGAGGAAGCGGAATCTACGAGATCTCGGAGTATCTGTACTTATCGTCGGTAAGCTTAACGACGATCTCACCTACCACCGATGAACCCTAATGACGCGATTTCCAAGTTCGAGATAGAGTTCTCCAAGTGATTTATACGCGTGTATTGTACCTGAGAGTTGTATAGCAATACTCAGTTGAATCTTCGATGAGAGGTCTAGAATATTCTGGGAACGATAGAATTTCTGCAAAGTTGTACTTTGCGGAAAAATAATAAAAAACGGAACGCTTCGAAGTTCTAAATAATTTCCATTTAAATATAACAGAAATCTGTTACTACCACATGATGGCTGTATACTCAACTCCGGATCTGGGACTTAGAGTTTCCTAAGAGCAAGGGGATTCTCCTGGCATTATCGTGCAAGATGATTTGTAATTCGTGGTACGCGTAGGGGACGTTTCAGCGAAGAAATATGTATGAGTTAAGGAAGAAGAATAACATCTTTGCATCCGACCCTTCCCTCGTAGGAGGAAGAAAATCGCTTTAAAGTTTGAAACACGTGAACGTAATGTTTCCTTTACTCCGTAACATCGCATCAATTTTACTTAAGATTGCGTTAATTTCGTCAAGAGACCTTACGAATATCGAAGTGTGCTAAAATAATTTATCATAAGATTAGATATATGAATTTGTACCAAACATCACGCATTCTAAAAATATTAACTTTTACAAGACGAGAAAAAAAATTAACTTTTACAAGACAGGAATACCACTATAATATCACTGTTTTATTTTTCATGTTATAATTTTGTTATCAATGTTCGCTCTTATCGTTAATACTCATTTATCGTATTTTAAATAAAATTAACCATTAGATATCTATCAGTAACTACATATATTTAAATAAAAATCATCTTATCTTTATACATATACTACACCGAAAGAAAAATTTTGCTGAAATCTTATATATACCTATATATGGTATAATAATAAAAAAATATCAGTTTTACATAATCGATTTTGTTGTTGTTATAAGTGCATCGAGAATTGCAGCAGGATTAAACAAAAAAATAAAACAGAATTACGCTATCGGATAATGTTGTCAAATACGAGTTTATACGAGGCGTTGCTGATAAGTATATAGTAGTCGCAGCAAATATAACTGTATCGACTTGAATCACTGAAACCTTGCAAACATTTTAAACGGCCATTGCAAAAGCGTTCACGCTTTTTCATTAATGGCGAACGATAAGTTCCCGTAGTCGCAGAATCGAGATTGCATAACGGAGCATCGAGCAAGGGTCTTGTTAAAAGAACATTCAGTCAGTAACTTTACAAATGTATACGTTTTATCAGCACTTTGCTCGCCGTTACCGCTGGCGCGCATTATTCTCCGGGAGGCATTATCTCGAGAGAGTCGCTGGTGTAAGGTGTGTCTCAACGGATAAATACCTCGACAACTCTCGTATTCGGGAATCGTTTTGTGCAATCTGCTGCTTCTTAACGTTATCGGTTTACTACCGACCATCGTCGACCAATATATAAATGGGCGAGCGACGTTCATGGAATATTCGTGACTTGCAGATCCGGTTTCCCTTCCGTCGGCGGAGCGATTCGAACGAAGCGGCCAATCTCGAAATGTAAACGTTACTTCCCTCACTCGAGGTAATATTGCAAGTTAAGGTCCAACGTATCAACTGTACAGGTTAAATTTTCAGTGTCGATTCGCCAGCGAATATCTTGTAGACGAAGTAGAGATAAGAATGAGAGAGAGAGAGAGAGAGAGAGAGAGAGAGAGAGAGAGAAGTGGGATTGCAGGCTGGATCTGCCATTCTGAGTAACTAGAATCTCTATTTGCAGTGGGATTTTGGAACTAAGCCTAGGTTTACCCAGACAGATGCACCCACTTGCTCCTTAATAGCGTAGCTTACGCACCGGCCGCACCGATCGGCCAAAGCTTCAGCCAACATTGTGCGCTTCCATTCGCCGATCGTTTCACCCTTCGAGAAGAATGAAGCTTGCCGCTAGGCATGATTGTTAGGAGATAGACTCTTCGCGACCAATCAAGCTTGGGAGCGTAGGGAGAACATTTACTCTTTTATTTCAATCATCCCCTTGAGATTGGGATTAAGTGCTTAAACAGTATCCAATTGCATTAATATCGCGCAGACTACCATATTAATTACAATACGAGATATGTGAATATTAATAAAATTAATGAAGTCATATAAACTGCATAGCGTATCACTATGATAAAAAAATAATTTTCTTCGAAAATGGATCTTAAGCTCGGTTAAAATATTATAACAATGATAAGTCAAGATGAATTGCTATCCATTAAATCGAACTTTAAAAAAATTTCTTTTATTCTGTACATCTAAATACGCAAATGTAAGCCGCTTGCATGAGCAAACGCAATTATACCACATATTCAGAGATTGAAAATTGCTGACGACACAAATGCATTATTTCAACACTAATTAAGCTGGAGTTCTATCATATCGGGTGTCGACGTCGTCCGCCATCATTGCCACGCTATCCTCACCTCCTGTAATTTTGCATTTCACAATGCAGCAACTGATTAGGACGCCATACACCGCGGGCTCAATCCGCGCGCTCCATGTAATCATCGACGATGCTTCAGGCGGGAGAGGAGAAGCGGAAGGGGACGAGGTTTTACAGGAGTGCGTCATATCCGTGCAGCTTCTATCCGCACAATGCCGCTGTAACGAGATGATTACAGGCGTCGTCGATGCTTTCGGGATCCCGTGGATCAAGTCCCACGCCTCGCTTCACCCCCTTTCCAATACCGAAAATACCTTTCCCGTGATGCGTGGCGTAACAGAATCCCGTGTCTCGATTTAAGTGGACACGTAAATGTCCGAGTTTATACTCGGAATTACCAAATTATCGAATCTCCGTATTGGACAGACATTCGTATTCCAGCTACGTCACCATTGCCGTCTTTCCGAGGAAAGTCTCATAAACTCATCTCCCGAGTGGGTAGTATTTGTAAGATGAAAGTTCCGACAGCTGTTTCCCATGTAAACTGGGAATTACCATTCTATGTATTACAACTTTACCGAAATATTCTTCATAAGAAGTATATGCAGGCTCCTTTATGTGTATCAACGTTATACATATGTATTGCATTCTTTGATATAAAAGTATAAATATTTGAATAGCAATTGAAATATTTACGAACGTCAGATATAAATGAATTGGTCAAAATTTTTCTGTCCGTTTTTTGATATCATGATATACCAAGTACTTCCTTAACTGCCTTTAGATGACTTCAAAGTACGCCGTGGTTATGATAGATACCGATCACGTCCCTTTCAAGCGAGCGCCTCTGTGAGGGCAAGAAGGCGAACTAAGAGCCGGATGGTAGCTGTCGTGAGAAGTTGAGAATAAAACGAAGAGCTGTGCTTTGAGGGTAGCGACAGCTGGTTCCTAGTTTCATCGGGATCGACGGCGGCGACCTGTGCCGGAATCATCACAACTCAGAACCCAGCTGACGTTACGACCCTTGCGAGGAGAAGTCTTAGGCTACACCCCGTTTTATATCCCCCTAGATGTTGAAGAGAGTCTACCCTTACCTTCTCCACTTCTTCAGCAGCCGGTGGTCCGAAGTGACAGGGAACTTTTTTCGAATAACATCCGTTCTGTTTCCAATCTATTTTTCGGAGTTCATTGAAATATTGTACTGTCAAGAATGTTTCAGCGACTCCACAATTGCTTTTAGGTATCACTTTAAAAAATATTATTATTATTTACACTTTATAAAAACAATCTTTCATTTTTTACACATTGATAATTTTTTATTTTCATAATGTTTATATAAATTTACATATTGTTCGTTTATTTTAAAAGTGATACAATGCAAAAACTCAAGTTTCTCAGAAAAGGAGTGAAACTATCTTTTAATTTGACAAAAAAATTAATAACCAATAGCAAACAATAGCAAAAGAAAAGATAGTTTTTTTAATAATCATGAAACGAAAATGACAAAAATAATATTTTATTAAGAATACATATTCATTATCAAATGTCGTTGTTATTTTCATTTTTGAATTGATTTCTTTTAAACGTCTTTTTTGGAATTGTTGACAATTTCAATGATTTTTATAAAATTAAATCAATCCACTTTTGATTGATAAAGTAATGTTTATTTAAATCATTCATACATAGTAATAAATCGAAAATCACGCTTTCGAGCTGTCACTTTTGAAGTAACACTTTTGGAGCGACAGTCTCATTATCGGATCAATATTTGATATCGTGAAACGACACACTCCTCGAAAATCTACTCGAGAGTTTCTTGTAACCACATGATTCCATATATCGACGCGTTTCTATCCCATAATTGCGAGTACGTCTCTTGAGTACTATCGCGATAATGCTTACACCAATAGCACAGCCGCACTAATTGTGCATTAGCGGATCGATTTCCGCAGCGGTTAACCAAAGCATCTATGACCTCGTGTCGTCGTGAGACAAAGATCTTCTGTATCGTCTTCATTGCTTCATTACAATTAGTACACAGAGTCGGAAATTCAGCACAATGATAAGATACCCGATATATACTCGCGCCGGGAATAACGGCAATCTCGGCCGTCATTTAATTATTGAAAAGCCTTCAATTTCGTTCTGATTACGAATATTCTTTTACTATATATCTCTAGCTGCGCTGTTTTTGCGCATAGATCGACATCGGCAGCGAGTTTCGCGCGATTCGAAAAACATTGCTCGCTCCGATCGGCGCCGATGAGATGCCTGGGTGCCGCGTCGAGCGCATGCACGATTGCGCAAACTCGATTAAAACGAGCGTTAAGCGATCGAGCGCCCACCCGCGGGGGTGGAAAGCGCACCGCTTAATAGGGTGTGATAGATCGGGTAAATTGCATCGGTGCTAATGGGATTGCACGCGATGGTGCTATAACCATTACCGCGGCCGTAGAGACTGGGTATCCATGCCCTGAAACCACCCTATAGAGCAATCCTGCCTGTCGGCCCTATCCTCTCCTCCTACCTCTTGTCTGCTTGCGTCTCTCTTTATCTGTCTCGTGCTATCCTTCATTTCCTGGCTATCGCTCGTTTTCATTGCGCTCCGCCTTCTATCCCTCGCACACGTCCTATCGTTCTTTCTACCTCTTCTGTCTCTTTCTTTCTTTCTTTGTCTTTCTGTCACTCTCTGTCACGATAACGCTGCCCGATTTAATAATCCTCCATAGCCGCGATACCCTTTTCCGAACAAAAGTCACTCACAACCCAGTGATCGCGCACCAACACACGGTCTCGCGTCCGTCAAGATCGATCGGCTTCAGATCTTTATCAAACGTGACGTACGGTTCAAGCGACCGGTCGTGCTTCAAAATTTGGACAGGCTCCTGGAGGGCGAACTGTCCGTAATCGTTTTAGAGGTAGTTTGAAATTTCATGCCAAATTTATCGGGTTGGTCCTTCTCGCGGATAAAATTCCAATCCGGCATTTTACCGACTATAAATTGTATCAAATGTGGTTGGGCATGGTTGGGTGGCATGTTAACGACGCGAGAAAACTAATTATCGCGTAATAAATTAAATAAAATATACAACAATTGATTTTCTAGCTATATTTCAATCGCAGACATAAAAAAAATTCTAGAAGAAAATACAAAATTATCTAATATTTAAATACATTAAATCAATATAATTAATATCCGCATTCATTGGATATCATAAATTTTTAGAAGCTTATTATTAATTTCAAGCATCAAGTAATAACTTGTATATAACTTAAAGGTATTGCAATATTAATTTAAGATTTCAACGTGGAATAAATTCCGATGATTGTTTACTGGACCCTAAATGTTTTAGACCCTAGGGACACCCTGACGTACAATCCATACGATGCAGAAACGTCGGCATGCTGAAAAATACCTGTCGCTTCAATAATTCCACCTTATCGTATCTTAGCACGTGCCGATGAAGATTCAAGGATAGTTGGAAAAATCAGTGTCACAAAAACGGGGGTGGAAATATTGTGAGGGTTGCGAGGACGATCCCTCCATCGCCGTTTCGATTGATTTCTCCTGACGAAACATAAACCCGGGACATACCCCATGCTTTCACAGAACGACGCCGACAACAAGAACAACGACAACGACGAAGATCACTGATCAGGAAGATTTTCTCGTTCCCTCGCTCTCTCACAAGATAAAGGAACGTCGACGAAGATAAAAGAAGGAGAGGGAGAGACAGAAAGTTTCATTGACATTTAGCGTGGCGAACAAAAAGCGCGGACGACAAGGGGACAATGCCTGTCGAATTCTTTGTCCGCTCCCGTATAGTCTACGGCAGATTTTTAATAACGGCGCAAAAATAATGGAGATATACCACGGCGACAATGGGGCGGCGAGTCTTCATTAGAGGGCTGCGCTGCTTGTGATCAAATACTTGTCTAGCGGTCGCCGCGCGCCGTGTCGCGGTGTTTTACAACCGCATGACGTAGTAAATGACAAGGGGAATGAGAAATTTTACAACAAAGATCATAGCGGTCGTACAGGCGTTTTGGCATCGTGTCACTCCGCGTGGCAATTACCATGTTCACTCGAGTCCTTCTTCGAAAACGCGACACGAAATGAAGTAATCCGGATTCGCCTTGGGCGCCAAATCGAGCCATCCAGCGAGTGATTTAGTCGATGGGTTAGCACCCGCAGCTCGGAAAACGCCGACTCAAATATTGCCAGAGAAGAATTACGATCGCCCACGCAAAGCGTCGACTTAAAAAAAATATCATGGGGGTGGTTTTCTACCTCGACGTAAAGTTTTCTTCCATGAATGTCTCTTACTAGTGTGCAAGCGTTTTTCTAAAAATTGTATATAATAAAAACAATGCTTTTACCACAAAAATAAGAATTACATAATCATTTAATTATAAA
>Ga0157363_1004855_pt1 | contig 12483 bp, 16 predicted proteins | sample AttsexASBM1_FD_111477 | JGI IMG/M metagenome (GOLD analysis project Ga0157363, IMG submission 111477) | Fungus gardens microbial communities from leaf cutter ant in Ribeirão Preto, State of São Paulo, Brazil - Atta sexdens ASBM1 | ecosystem: Host-associated > Fungi > Mycelium > Unclassified ...
CATTCAATGTTGGGATAGATTCCCTCCTTAAAGTATGATCTATTCGGGATCTAATCGACTCGAATGAATGGGGTACCACTGCCTTGGCAGTCCATCTTCAACCGGAATGCCGAGTTCGTTTATAAGCTCCTGTCGAGAGTCAACAACACCATACCACTGACTCACACCAAACTCCTTATAAGAGGGATCAATGCCGGTTTGACGGAAGGGAATGCAATCAGAAGCATGGGTGCTATTAGAAGCTGAGAAATTACACAGAGGAGCATACAAACAACTCAAAGTGAGAGAGACTTGGACGAGAATGGTTCACCACACTAAAGATACATTATACAATCCTTCATCCTCGCGTGAAATATGCTTTTGCGCCATGTGTGGCTAGCTCTGCTTTGGCCTGAGCAGATCAAAATCAGTCAGACTGGTCACGCACAGGGCCACTCCCAGAAGGTGCGGTGATAATACTGACCTTTTCCATTGTGTGCCCCGCGGCGTTATGGTGGTTGTATATCTTGAAAACGGATAATTGTCAGAGAATCATGCTCTTTGGAGCAATGGAATAATTCAATCAGAGCGAACTTACCTGGACAAAATAGATCGCGTTCCCTACGCCCTGGATCGTCCAACCAACAGTGGCTACAGTGCCAAGGATAGCGGCAACCCAGTGATGGCCGATATACATGCGGATAGTCTGGATCAATCCAGCTGAACCAGTACTAGAGCGCAAATGCGGGGAGGATATGAGCCTTCGGCCTCGGACTTTGAATGATAAGTGCACACCTAGGTATACCAATGATCCTGGTGGCAAGGGTGAGAAGGGGTTAGGTTAGGAGAATGCAGAGGGAGCACTCACATGTAACCACTGAAGAGAAGATGAAACCCTCCGAAGAAGAAGTACAAGTCTGAGCAAAGAGATTGAATCACAATTGCGGGTTCTAGTCGGCTGGCTTACAGAAGTAGAGGGCTTGCTCCTGTGATCAATCCGAGTCAGCATAAGGTCTCGGCTTCGCGAATATGTTTTGCTCGCCTTCATATAACCATTGTAGATGGGTCTGAGACTTGACATGAAACAAGGCCAAGTGGAGAAGGAAGATTGCACGTACCGGTACCAGAGGAGGAAGGATAAGGCTCCAATGATGAAAATATAGCTGAATTGACTTAATTAGAGCTTGGACCGACAGGGAATGTTGATGAAACAATATACCCTATGCTGGCACCCAGGTCACTGCCACCGTCTTTGGTGTCAGAGAAAAAGACGAAAAGGCATGCAACCATGTTCAAAATCAGTGTACCCAGGAGCACCAGCCATAGCTGATATATTCGTGCAATAAGCGGCCGCGAAGCCTCTGGTATCTCGTCCTGAACAGAGTGAAAGATGAGGGGATAGACTAAAGAATGGTAAGCGATATGGATGTGCAATGGGAAAAGCACAGACAAGGGGGCCAGTTGTTTCTGCCGTGCTTGCGTATATGTTCAGATTTCGAGTCAAGCTCAGCTTCTCTGCGCTGCAGGTCAGCCTCTCTGCGTTGCAGATCCTCGAGCCGGGTAGAATAAGGGGGATCATCAAAAGGGTTGGTATCTAGCGAGTGAGACGAAGCAAAGGGGTTTTCGATGTGGTTGCCTGAGTAATGGGTCTAACTAAGCACGGAATGAAGATGGACAGCGTGCGGGGAACATACTCATGGTTTCGTCGTCTGACGGTCGACACAAGGGCAGTGGAGCAGGATCGCCGGTGTTCGCCGGTGTTTGTGGCGGCCAAACAAAGAGGATTCTCGGAGTGTGACATCGCTATTCGGCTTGGCAGCTGGGTATAAAGGCTTGAGATTTGCTAACGCGTGTCTAACAGGAACTTCATTTGTTCATCCTTCTCGTCTTCCGACTCTAAGTGAGTGCTTTTTTCCTCGTGCTCTTCCTTCATTTCTCATTTCTGCCCATCAGCCTTCTTTCCTTTATATACACATACGTACTCCCCTGCTTTCCTTCCCCAACTGTCCTTTGAGCTAGCTCTCTACCTGTGTCCATCATGTTCAATATCCTCTCTCTCTCTGTCCTTGCCCTTGCTGCCTCCTGTGTCTCTGCTCTTGCTGTCCCTCGTGCTCCCGATGCTTCTCACTGGGATTCTTCCCTTGAGGTGCGGTGCTTATGACTCAGCAAAAAAATTAATTCACTATTGTTCTCTGTAGGACTATGCAGTGTACCATGAGCGTTATCTTGCCATTGGGTGTGAAAACAAGCATTCCGATGTCAGTTTCTTCAACCGATGCTGCCATCCTCTCGCCGTAGGCTATCTCGTTCCTTCCGATTTATGTCGTTCTCATCGCCAACTGAACAGAGCGGATCTCAGCCTGACCCTTCTTGCGGAATATCTGCCGCTACCAGGCTCACTAACAGTGACTCGGGTTATGTTTCTGGTGGCTTGTACGTGAGGTTTCCGATATCCCAGGAACACAAGTATTAACTCCTTGGGCCAGTGCCACTTTCTTCTACCAGAATGGCAATGCCGGCGCCTGCGGTCAATACCACAGTGACAACGATTTGATTGCTGCCATGGGTAACCTTGATCGATTTTTTTGTCTGTTCATTCCCTCATTTCTCACGCGATAGATGTTGACCGATACGGAGATACGGGCCGAAAATCTGGTCTCTGCGGTAAACGTGTCCAAATTACCAACACCAAGAATGGAAAGGTACTCGAATCCTTTGTATCATCTGATTTTTTGACCATAACGTTCTTTTCACAGTCCGTCACCGTCACCGTTGCTGATGCTTGCCCTACTTGCCAAAATGGGAATTCCATCGACCTCTCTCGTGGTGCTTTCACAAAGATTGCTACAGAGAGTGAAGGCGAGGTCCCCAGTGAGTTTCTTCTTGTCGGAAGCCGGGGGCCCAGTTTACTGATGTTCGATTTAAAGTTAAATGGAAATATGTCTAAATTTTTCAACTATAGATTTCGTGCTTCATCAATTCTTTCTATCTTGGGCTGGTTCCCTGTGTGATGTCGATGAGTGACAAATTCCTAGCGGTTGTTTCGAGGCTATCGACACCGGGTGACGGTAGAATTCTCCCAGTGAGACCTCGGGTTTTCCGGAGAGCATTCAAGTTGGTGTTGCTCTGGTTGTATCAATTATGTTTTGGATACTCTGCCACACCTATCAGACTATGTTGTACAAATTTGTTGGGTGACAATCACAAGAATTGAGTAACCACAGTTTGGACTCAGGGAATGGCGCCTCGCCATCAGTAAATTAATATTAATGGGCAATTTGTTAGATAATGAACTTGAGTCTTGGGGCTAGAATCACGTCAAAAAGTCAATTCCATATCAGGATAATAGGTTTAGGTTTTTACGGAACTCCTAGATCTACGAAAACGTGAACATACTCACTGACAGACATGAGTCCTACCTTACAACGTATTCTTGTCGTAGGTGGGAATGGATTCATCGGTATACATCTTTCTTAGGACAAAATTCGTGAGTTATGACCTGTCCACAGGTTCTGCTGTTTGCAAAGCTGCTATAGCACGAGGGATAGAGGTCACTAGCATCAGGTAAGTTTGCAAGTTTCTCCTTGACCAGGATCGTTCTGACAGACAATGGTGTTCCAACGTTATCCATCCCATGGGCAAATATCTTCCCACCTCACACCTTTAGTTCCTCGGGACAACCATATCGCACGCCAGGAGGGCACACTCCGGCATGGGCAAACAAGGTTATTGCAAAATTTCCTCTGGCTACAATTCTGGTTCATACGCATCCCAACTGCTTCTTTACTGGAATCACTTGCTGCTCGTTGGCTTCTTTTCATGCACTTTCATCATCTTTTCTCACATTCTGCTCCCCGTTTGCTATCATTCATGGGTGGCTTGCGTTTCGAACTCTGCGACTCCGTTCTGTTCTATTTCAGCAGCAGTTAATTCTGCTCTGGCATCCAACATTTCCCTGCGGTTGAGATGACAATGCAACTAGTGCTTTTTTGTTGCGGATCGCGCTGCTGTGGGTGATTCACCCCTTTTAATGTTTCATGTCTCCCACTTGGCTTAATGAACGTGTGAATGCGGACACGTTCCTGTTGCACGCTTGGCTTCCAAGGGACCAGGAATTCAGCAATGCGACAGTTCACCCCCCAGATGCCTCCCTTTTCACCGTGGATTGATTCGTTTTCTGAAAAAGGAATTAGTGCTAACGGAATGGATCATGCTATTACTAGGTGGACTGGCAAAAGGGTGATGCACTCCACCCCGAAAGTTTTGCGCATACTTTTTCAGAAGTGTCGGGTGTGGTTCATACGCTAGGCACCCTTTTAGAAGATGCGGACGGAGCGTACAAGCGTGCTATCAGGTCCGGGGATGTTCCTGGGCTACTTTGCTGCTTCTGGAGAAACGTCGTTGCCGGTGGGAGTGGAGGAAATCCCCTTGAGAAGCACCAACAACTCGGGGAACAGGCGAAGAGGGGCACGTATGAGGTCATGAATCGAGATTCTGGTAAGCCTTTATTTCTGTTACACCGTAATCTTTGCTTTGTTGTGCCTTTCCATCCTCACAAATTGCTGATCTGCGACTTGCTGACGATTTTAATTACCGTTTCCCCATTTTGAACCCTTCCCGGGCTTGATCGGTGCACTGCGACTTGTGATTCTCGAATGGACCATACGTTCACGGGTACTCATGACACGGATTCGGTTGTACTGGTACAGCACTACGAGTCTGCAGGGCATTCGTGACTTCAAGACCTGCAAGTGCAGATATCAACGTTCCGCGCCCATTTGTGTACATTTCTGCAGAAGATATTTTTCGTCCCGTGATTCCGGCGCGCTATATCGAAACAAAACGGGAAGCCGAAAGGGGGATTGAAGAGATCATGACGAGTGCTCCCAACTTTAGAGGCGTATACATTCGTCCGAGTGCGTGTTCCACTCTCTCATTGGATTTGTGTGTTCTAATTCGAATCTTGTTTGTACTGGGATTTTCTCATATGATGATGGGTAATCGCTTATGGTCTTGTGAATCACTTTGGCATGCATTATTGGATCTGCAGGTCTAGTTTATCATGCACACCAACGGCCCCTTACAACACCTGCAGCGGTTCTATTCGACCTTTTGGCGACGGTCCATGCCAAAGTACCTCGAACAATTCCAACACCATCAGGTATTCTCCGATCACTCGGGTCATTTTTTCCTCAAAGATTGGATAAGGATAAACAAGTATGGGACATGCGAGCAAGAGGGGCGGTATCGGAGGGAATGGGAATGGGAAACTCAATACCAACTTCAAAGTCAACCGAGGAATTGCTGGGAGGTTCAGGGGTGTCCAGACAACCTTCACTATTTGAAAGTATGGCTAATGCACTGGAGACACCACCGATCCATGTGGATCATGTCGCGGATGCTATCATGATCGCTTTGGACTCCCGGAAAGGTGTCCGTGGTATAGTTGGAGTCCAGCGGATGCGGGAGTTGATTGGGTGGTCCCAAAGTGGAGGTACTGGAAGTGGTGATACGAATGCCAACGCCGTAGTTCATACCAGAGCTGCGCAGGATACCAACTAGGTGGTCCAGACGTGCAGACCATTTGGGTGAGCTACGGCTAGATAAGATTAGAAGGTGATGACTCTGAATGACGAAATCGTAGCAGAGAGTGTATTCGCGTAGAATCTAAGCAGTCGTTTCAAACTTGTGTAATTACATCCGCATTAATCATTCATAGGCGCTGATTCTAGTGTGATTTATTTATATCGGGGAACAGGGTATTCTTGTAGTTTATGAAATGTGATAATATGGACATCCACCCCTTGAGTCGAGACCCACTGAAAATACTCAGGTAGCAATTCTAGAATTTCGGCCATTGCGCCGTCAGGTCGGGATTTTGTCAAAACAACTCCTATTCTCCACCAATACAATTTGAATACGTTGCTCCGGGTGGGTTTGAGCTATTCATTAATCAGCTGTTACTGCTGCTTATCGTACCAAGCGGATAGTTATCGGGATAACACATTGTACTTTTCTGTCGTCTGACTATCTTCTTCCTCTCTTCCTCTTCATCATCCGTATTTCCACTCTGACGATTGTCCGTTTGGCTTGAAAATGCAGACTCCAGCAGCTTACACTTTACGCTCGGCTGCACGAAACTCACCTACGGCAGGCAGTTCCCGCGTTAGCACCACCAACACCACTGTTGCATCTATCACGCGACAGCGCCATTTTACGACCTCACCAGCCACCACGAAAGCCTTTTTCCTTGATACCCTTCGTAAAAATTATACTCCGCCCACGTCGACACACAAGATCAATGGCCCCATCGGTACCCATGTTAACGTCAGTCCGTCCGAGGAGCTTGAGAAACCTACACGGTTTCTTCGTATGATCATGTTCGGCAAGCCTGGAGCTGGGAAAGGCACCTTAGCACAGCGTTTGGTAAAGAAGTATGACCTAGTTTCAGTCTCCACGGGTGATCTTTTGCGTCAACACATTGCCGAGCGAACGGACATAGGGCGGGAGGCTGAGGATATTGTTGCCAGGGGTGGTCTGATACCTGACGAAATTATGTTGAAGGTTGTAACTCACGAACTCGACGGACTCCGGGATAAGGTAGGTCAGGGATGTACTGTTGTTTTTTTGGGGTTCGAATGATTGATTCATGCATTCCCAGAATTGGATCTTGGATGGTTTCCCTAGAACTCTTGGACAAGGAGAACTCTTAGACGCCCACCTCAAGTGAGTTTGTTACGAGTATCAACGACTCCGGATGTATAATTGAACCTCTTCTGTGTCTCAGCAAACATAATATACCGCTTACTCTCGTCGTTAACATTGATGTTTCAGATAACGTTATCCTTCAACGAATTTCCGATCGCTGGGTTCATCCTTCATCAGGTCGTGTTTACAACATGTCTTATAATCGCCCAAAGGTGGATGGTGTCGACGATATAACAGGTGAACTTCTCGTCAAGCGCCCAGATGACAATCCCGTATGTAATGTGCTGTTTTGCTGCCGTGAAGTACTGACAGATGTTTACCCGCCCAGGAAACGTTTTCTCGACGCTTGGAGGCATTCTACGAAGCTACATCTCCCCTTCTAAATTATTACAACACCCAGGTCACCAGGGAGCAAGCTTCTTGCAAGAATTTACAGCACCCTCACCAGGTGTCTTTTCATCGTCCTCATAAGCTCAAGCTAGTTACACTCTCTGAAGCCACATCCGATGAAAACTGGCCTCACCTAGATAAGATGGCTCAGCAATTCTCTGCACTGAGGGAACGGGTTCCCCAGACGCGACAAAAGCTCAGTGATGTCATTGTTGCAAGTGGGCTCGGTGCTGCCAATGCCTACCGCTCCAACCAGCAGGCTGTTCAGTAGACGACACATTCGATGCATTTATTTTTTGCATTACAGTATTCCATAGAAACAGGAATTGATTTTCTTGTTCCAATTCTTCTGTTTCAATGTGGTGTTCAATTCACGTCTGATTTGTAACCGAACGAGGTCCTTATTAATCTATCGTAGAGCATACCTGCAATACCAAATGTGAGTTCAGGTAGATGGTATGCTGAGTCAAAAACCTACATCTTGACAATATATAGCCCAAGAGGCAGGCCTCGTTGAATTTTTTCGTGTACAAGTGTTAATTCCGCAGCAGCAAACAGTAACTTCCAAGCCTTATCTGATCTGGAAAACCGGTTAAATTTACAATCACTGTTAGATCCTAGATTCCAGCTCACCTTGTCAGACTCGAGTCTTCGTCGTCGAAGGTGATAGTTGCTTGGTCGTCATAGTCTGAGCAGCAATTCTCCTTCACTATGATCACGCTGTTGCCCTTTTCACGTTCTTTGAGAGCTGCTTTACAACGTCTGAAAAACTTGACTAGATCCTCATTGGATAAATGACCTAAGCACCACTGACACCAGATCACGTCAAATCCTTTACCAATGTCGTACTGCGGCTCCGGCGGTTCGTATCCTATTCGATCTAAAAATTGCACGCGATGCGGGTTCAAAGGATCGAATTCTTGCAATGTTCCTTGTAAAAATGTTACACTTTTTGTTTTTTCCGCGATGCCTCTCCACCGGAGATGATCAGGCGTTGATGGATCGAAACTTGCGCGTCCTCGCGCTAACGCTTCTTGAACGAAGGATGTAACAGGTTCGAGGAGTATAACATCGTCTGCAAGATGTAAGAGAGTATCACATGTAACGCGGCCGATGCCAGCACCGACGTCGAGTGCACGGATACGTCTCGTTCGGGTGACAAATTCGGAGCTGGGGTGGGACTTTGAACTCGTGGGTTTGAAGGCGGATTGAACGATAGACAGTGATGGATAGAGATGTAAAAGGAAAAGGCGCGAACCAAGACTTTCCAAGCGTGGTAGTGACTATGTATGGTCAGAGTTGTCAATCTCATATTATTTTACGGAGAGATAGTCACCCCAGTACCGAATCCACCTGCCATTTGGATCGATGAGGTGAGTGCAAATTTTTCGAGCTGCATACACCTACCTAATACGCCATCGTACGTCGCTGGCTGTGCCGTCCAATACTTGATACCGTCTGCAACGACAGGGGTATCGTTGTGAGTGGTAATGGCTGCGTCCATCCAGAGCAGGTTTAGTATCTATCACGTGATGGATATTCAGTGTCGTGTCGGACACCAAACATATCACAATAACGCGTGGTATAATGGCCTCTATTGACGACATCTGGGACGCACCAGTCACACCTCGCCATAATGACACAGACGATGATGAAGTACAAGTCCAGCGGCCATTTAAGCGACAGAAACAAGCATTATTCTTATCGGACTCAGAGGATGAAGGTGGTGGGATGAGACGCGGTGTCGTGAAGGCACCCCCAGTTGCGAATGATCCTGGGATAGACAATGATGTCGAGGCGTTATTTGCCGATGCAGACAACGATGAAGGGTTGAGTTTCAAGAAGACTGAAGATCTTGATGTGGCTGCTATGGAAAGGGAGGCACAGGAAAGGCACCCAAGACCTTTAACACTTCATCCCATCATGCCGTCGAGTTCACCAACACGCGAAAATGGTACTTCTGGAGACGCTTCTCGTGGATCGAAAATTGACAAGGCTAAGGATACTCAAAAACGAGCCAGACCTGCTCCATTGAATGAGAGTCTTTTGCTTGGTCCCACTGGTTTCCCCGAATTGATATCTCTTGTCAAAGACTTTAAAGTGAAAGGAAAGGGTCGGGAGGTGTGTCTCTCTTGTTGATCGACTGAGAGTGTTCACTCAAAGAAAACCGGAGGCTGAGGATCTGAGTCGTCTCATGCGAGTGTACAACTTCTGGACTCACAAGCTTCATCCTAAATTAAAATTTCATGACACTGTTGTACGAATAGAGAAAATGTGCCACGCGAAACGAATGCAGGTAGGTATACACCTCAGAGAGGTCTTGCTCTATCTGAATCTGTTTCTTTTAGGTAGCCTTGTCCGTCTGGAGAGAGGAGGCACACAGTAAAGGACGTGAAATTGACGGTGACTTCTCATCAGATTCAGACTCTGGTGATAAGAATGCCAAGGTCAGCAAAGAGAGTAGCAAAAACCCAGCGTCTGGGACTCTCACTACACCTCATTCATTGTCTTCACATCCAGAAACAGACCATTCTCACCTTTCCCTTCCACCCTCTTCCCGTACTCCAACCAGTGATTTCCCAGACGACGGCAGTCCTTTCTCCCGTTCTGGACATAACGAGAGGTCATCTACTTCGACATCAACGGGAGCGAAGAAGAGAACAATCGTTGACGATGACTTCGAGGATGAAAGTTTCTGGAAAGACCTAGAAGTAGCTCAGACACTACAGCCGACGCAGCAGCAATCATCAAAGCCACATGTGGCACCCACGCAATTCACAGAGGATCTTAGTGACGTAGAGATGTGGGCTGCTCTTGGGGAAGTTACAAACCAGTCTTCTGCAACTTCAGCAAAGTCTACATCAAGAAATACTCCCATCACTTCTAAGCAGGTAGATGAGATGGATATCGATGACGATGATATGTGGGATATCATCAGAGAGAATGAGAAGTTCGCTCCAACTTGTCGACCAGTTGTTACAGATCCTGCTGCTGCGGTAACGGATTCCGCACCACGTCCAACGATACATCCTTCCGAAATGAAGTTGACGGCAGAGTCCGAGATGGACTGGAATGATGTGTATGCGGATTAAGTAGAACTCGTCGTTGTTGCCGTTCATGTTGACCAACATTTCGTCTACGCTCGTAAGCTATTGATCGTCGTGCTCCGACTGACTGTGAGCGCGAAAGTGGTTTTCGGAAATTAAGCCTGTCAGGGTTTTGAATTGCAACACTTCCCAGCATCCTCGTTTGAGTCCCTGGTGTTAGTTGTTGTGAGACATCGGAGACTTGGTTCTAAGGGATGGATGTCACGAAGATGACAGTTGTGCCGATACCACTGAACTTTCATTTTCCTTCCTTGCAAAATCCGACGTTTCCCAGATGGCAATTGTTACCAATCAGATCGAATTCAATCAACTGTTGAACCTTTTTCAGAACAGAAGCGAGAAGATAGAAGCTTCCTAACTTTTTCATTCTTTGGGATTGGAAAATGACTCGAAATTTCCTCCTCCATGACATTAGGTTTTTGCCTTGTAGAAACGCTCGACAAGCCAGCCGTGCTCAGTTTTTATGTTTGATTCAGAGCGTGGGACTATGTTGAGAGTTTCACTCGAGGAACTGAAGATGTCGAGAGGGAGTAGTCATTATACAATTATAAAATTAAATTCTATAAATCACTCCACACAAGATATTAGGTGAAAATAGGACTTGGCATAATTAATCATCGGATGGTGCCCAGAGTACACAACGACCACTTCCATTGCCACTTGCTGCACGCTCTACTATCTTGGGATGGGAACATGTAACCGCTTGTACAGCAGTTATCCTAACTAGAGGTCAGCAGGTGTAAGGCAGCCTTTATCATACTTACCGCTCAGGATCAGACAAGCGTGCCAAAAGATCGCCTTTACCAGAAAATATATCCAGAGAATGTTCCATATTGCCAATCTATAGCGACACATGAAGAACATCGATGACGGGGAGTAAACTAGCACTCACTGTGAAGTGGGGAATCACATCTAGATTGGGGCTCCATTGCGCCCTCAGGATTGTCACCCAACGCCCCTGAACTCTCTGTCAAGGCCGGGTAGGTTAGTGGTGGCTGAAGTCAATCTCACTGTCTGACAATTATGGTGGATGCGGCTGAAAGGCTTGAAGCTCTTAAATGGGTCAGAGCTATTTAGGGCTGAAGAGTCCAAATTCCACACTACCAAATCACTCAGCAAGACACCCAGAGCTACACAACTAATTGCACCCACATCGCACGGTGTCATCATAGCTCGTACTGACAATCTGCCTTCCGCGAGGGTCCCAGTACGCAGAGCTACATGATTTATCGTGAGGCCATTCGCCCCGGAGCAAGCCCAGACCTTTCTTCGAATTGTTAAAGTCAATCACGGCATCGTAATCGTATTCTAGCGTTGACTCTTCGGCTTGACCACTTCCTCCTTTTGCGGGCTCTGAGTCAGAAAGTTGGCTGGCGAACGTTTGCAGTTTCCGTACGTCCCAAACCCTAGAAAAACACAATGAACAAATAAGAGTAATGAGGCTGGTATAAGGGCCCTACTTAAGCGTGCGATTATTGCTCGCTGTCAGAATCAGGTTGGGATAGCTAGGGTTTATGCTGATACACCCAATTTTATTGTCAGAAAGTCCGAAACGACGAGCTTTGGATTTTTTCTCTCTCAGATCAAGATGCGTTGCTCCCCCGATTCCATCAGAGATCCACATCTCATGTCCTGAAGGAGTCAAATCAACATGGGTGATGAGAATGCCATCCTTGCTCGCATAGATTTCATGAGCAACTCCTGTCACGAAACATAAATTACGTATCGTGCAATCGTAAGATGTTGTATAGACCTCCAAGATCGTTCAGCAGGTAGTAGAGTAATATATCAAATAGCTCACGCTGTGTGCATTCACTGGATTGAACTTAATGTTGGATATTGAAGACTTTGAAATCGCCGGCCAATGTAGTTGAAGTCGCCAGTATTTTCCACTTCCTCGATCACCAACTTTGGGACCGCCATCTTCGTCGGAGACTTCATCCGCAGGTGCTGTGGCATCCCAAATGCCTAGTTCCCCGTGTTTATCTGGTTTGCGAAATGAAAAATTTCCTGTTCGTTAGAGACTAGAACATACCGCCGAAGAAAATCAAATCTTTTGAGGTGTCAGGGTGATACGCAGAGCTGTATATACGGTCCTGGGTAACTTTCGCTCGAGCAACAACCTTCATTGATCCAAGACGCTTCCTCAAGTTCTCCACCTCACGCTCGTCTCTCTTGCCTTTGTCGTACTCAAAAGCATCACAATTGCCGACACGACGAGGGTGAGGTTGACTAACAATGGTCTCAAATGTTATATTCAATGTTGAGATATCGATATCCTTAAGATCTTGTTCAACCA
>Ga0157363_1004856_pt1 | contig 12483 bp, 4 predicted proteins | sample AttsexASBM1_FD_111477 | JGI IMG/M metagenome (GOLD analysis project Ga0157363, IMG submission 111477) | Fungus gardens microbial communities from leaf cutter ant in Ribeirão Preto, State of São Paulo, Brazil - Atta sexdens ASBM1 | ecosystem: Host-associated > Fungi > Mycelium > Unclassified ...
TCAGCAAAATATACAGCTTACAATGTGGCAGAATAAATAATAGCTTTGTGTAAAGTTAGACAATTTCCCTCGCATCCTCATCTATATTAAACATAATAAGTTGTTTAGACTTCACTGCACAGCCAGGATAATGCGTCTTCGTGCAAGGGTGAACAGCTATTACGCAACATAGAACAAAAATTGCCCCACCCTAATCGTGCCGCGCAGAACTTCGATCTGCCGAGAGGGAAAGGTAAAGAGACGCTGCGTCGCAATATTCTCTCCCTCGAAACTCTCGCTATAAAGTTTTCTACTTGTCGCGGCACCGCGGTTTATCCCTCATCCCTCATCAACTCGCTACATAAATAACGAACTCTTGTCCGCGGTGCTTCTCCAACCGCGTAGGTAACCTGCCCGCTGGACTAATTTTAGTTACTTCGCCGGTACTGCGCGACCTTGAACTCGGCAGTCATGTCGAGGATGATGTTGCAGCCGGGTCGGGACACCGATGAGCTTGGATCTCAAAATTTTGAATTCCGGTCGCGCGAAGTCGGCCAACCGGTCGAGTGAGTAGCTGGTTTGCAACGATCTGCCCTATGACACTTGTGGCACGACAATACTGCAAGTAGATATACCTTTTCCACGGGGGCTAGTTGGGCGTTTTCGAGCCCCGGGGTGCACGCAGGTGTGTGTGCAGCCTGGAGCGCGAGTTTCTCGAAACGTCGACGAAACGCCCTGTTATCGATCGCATCCATGACCATGTCCCAGCCGGCGAGAGTGTGTCGCTGGGTGAAGGTTGATGAACCTTACATGTACGTTGTTTTGTCCGGCCGGTGCAAATTCGACGTACCCATAGAATACATTATAGCGAAATTACGCAATCTTACAAGCTGCCATGCGGAATTACGCATCAGGATTGTTGAGCAAACTGTCGGAGACCTTTATTCGCAAAATATACTGTCATGTAATATTATGTTACTTCCATTAAAGTCGAATTACATTAATAATTTAGACTATATATTATTTTAATTGATAAGAATTTTTATATGCTGAGAGAGAGAGAGAGAGAGAGAGAAAGAGAGAGAGATTTTTATGTATGTTATGAATACATTATATCTCAAGAAAAGAATAAATACAAATAAGTACATAGATTCGAGAGACATTCGGTTTCTTTAATCTCATTTTGTGATATTATTATGGAATTTATAAAACTAATAAAAATGTATTAACACAATGTATTGTATTCTTATTTATCTCCAAATAGAAAATCAAAGCAGAGAAAATCGAGAATATTATATTATCTGTATACGCATATAAAAGCTTTAAGGTTCAGCTTTTAGAGCTCCACTTTGAGAGAAGAAATATAATTCTAAAAGTAAATGTATAAAAATAATTTAGAACTCAGCGTGAGATCTTTAATATTCTAAAAGTATCCAATCTGCACTTCGGTCATATTAGATTTCACTAGGATAATATTTTCTATTCTTTCTCTAAATAGCGAAGAGAATTATATTTTCAAACTGATAAATGTATTATTGAAAAAATTAGAAAAATCGCGTTAAAAATTTATATATTTATCAATGTTTTTCTGATTAAATAAGAGAAACTGCACAACTATACATGGCGCAGATCTTCTTTGTCTACAGCTGATTCATATACTACAACCGATATTAAGCAGTCATTGAAAATAATTTATTTATTTGACTTCTTTGTTGAAAAAAAAATTATATTATATTATTAATTTCTTCATATGCTTATCGATTAATATTAATAGGAAATTCTTTTTACAAATATTAAAAATATAAAAAAAATTAAAACTAATTATATTATATTAAATGATTTATATTGAATGATTATTCAACAATTTTTAATTTTTAGTTTAATTTAATAATAAATAAATAAAAAAGTTTGATTGTATTTAAATTACATTTACTCATTGAGTTACATCTGCCATCTAGTAAAACTTGAAATTACTTTGAAGAAACATGACCAATAGATGATAATTCAAAAATGTGAGAGTATAATTTATAATAAAATAATAAATAATTAAAATTGTATATTTGAAGTATAATATTATAAATTTGGATATTACAGTACAATTTATGAAAACTGCATATAATAAATTGTTAAATCTTCATTTTATTTATATTACATGATAACATTATTCGACAATACGGTAACAGGCTTTATATAAGTTAAACGGTAGATTTTTTTCTGCTTGGTTGTGTTTCTGTAAACAGCAATTGATAAGCAAACGTTTTAAGTAAAGTTCCCAAAATAGAACCAACCCATAATAAATCTAATTAAACAAACAAAAATTAAACGCTAAAAGTTTAAGAAAAAATAAAATTAACAATAAAACATTTTTATAACTTAAATTAACTACTGTTTGGAAATACATTTCACTCTTATATGATAAATCGTATTATGTATAATTTCTAATCTCAGAAATGTTATTGCTAGAGATGTAAAAATAATGGTATTTTTTACTTCGGAGAAAAGTATCAAGTAAAAAACTAGTTTTTAAATAACGATATTTTTAACCAAATTACATAAAATTTATAAAAAAATATATAATTATTTCAATATAATTATTTGAACGACAAATATTTTATATTTACAAGCTAAATAAGTGATGTTATTAATCCAAATAATATTTTATAAGCATAATAGACACTATTTTATTGCATATTGGTTATAATTGTACTCTATATTTTGATTATTTTGTATTCTTTTTAATTATTTTGAGACAACATCTCATATATAATATTGATGCAAAAGTAATTAGAGATTCAATAATCATTGTCTCACTAATTTAAATTTAGAATATGTATACAATTACATATTACAATCACAGTATACAACAAAAACAGTGTCAATTAGTCTAATAAAGTATTATTTGTATTAGTAACAATATGGAACACTTACTTAACTTTTAAAATTGAACTGCAGCATAAAATATAATAGTGAAAGGTAAAGTATATTTATGGCCACCAGCATTATATTGTATTAATCATTATATAATATTTTAACTTTTGTAACTATTTCTTACACAAAAATCTTACGGATAAGTGCAAAAACTAAATTCTGGAACAATAGTACAGTGACGAAATTGTAAAATGCTAAAAACAAAACACACCGAGTAAAATACCGTTAAATTTGAAGGAAAAAAACCATTATTTCCCGAGTTTTTACGCTAAAATTTTAGGATTTTTCCATTATTTACATTGTTACATTTCTAGTTATTGCCACTAAATTAAAAAAAATTTTCGATATGTGATGTTTAAATAAGCTGATATATCATTAAAGATAATTTTGTTATGTGTGCTACAGTTGAGCTAATTTACACAATTCTTATCGTGCAGAGTATACCAGGTATGTAATATATAATTTTATTATTAGAAATTCTTAATTAATTAAACGCTCATTAACGGTAATCGTACTTCTATATCTCGGGCACATAATCCGAGTTGATAAAGAATGAAAGATAAAGACAGTATTGTAATAAATTTTGAAATGTAATCAATATCAATATGAAATCGGAGCTTAACAGTCTTATTGGAAATAAGTTTTTGTTCTTGTATTCATCTATACTATATATAATAAATTTTTATTTTCTACTTACCCAGTGATCCTTCCAATTACCATTCCAAAGTGCAGGTGCAAATGATCGTATTGGATTTATATTACATCCGGTATAAGGACCCTAAAGAAATTGAAAAGAATAAATTATTTCAATTTCATATTTAATTATAAAAAAAAGATTATTGATTATTTTTATGTGTATTTTGTTCTTCCTTCTTTTATAAAATTATATCTTCTTTTTTTTTATAAAATTATATCTATATAATAAATTTTGTTAAAATTATCAGGCTACACAGGATATATTTCTAAACAGTAATAAAAATGTAAGATAGAAGAATAATTAATGTTATATAATTAATGTTCTGAAATACTTAATAATAATTTTAATAATGGAAAAACATAAGAATTGTGAGTTGTTTTAAAATATATAAAATATAATAGTTTTACCACTGTAAAAGAAAGGAAAGTGAATTAATTAAACAGCCGAATTTGAGGGCGTAAGATGAGAACACCGAGGATTCCATGTTGCACAAGTTGCTGCGCAAACTAGGAAACACGTGCAAAATATCTCAATTAATAAACCTTGCATGCTGCTAAGTTCTGGATAAACAGCAGTGACGCAGAGGCTGAATTGAGTTTGATTTTCCGTTGTTGAATTCCGCCGAAAGTGTTGTCCACTGTGGGAGTACAGATCATTGATAAATATACTAATAATAACAAAATATAATAAAACAAATAATAAAATAATACTTTTAAAATTCCATATCCCACGATGGCACCAATTAACTGTCCCAAGATGTAAACCACACCGATCGGAATTGATTTCAGACCCAAAATGACAGCACCGATAGTCGGATTAAGCGCCACTTATGTGACCTATCGTCTAAGAAATATCAGTAAATGAAATTTTAAACACAAAAACATAGTAAACCAAATGTTTTAAAAAAAAATATGCTTTATAAAAATATATGTCTCATAAAATCCGATCAAGATTTAATTATATCGATATTACAAGTTATAATTTATAAGATTTAATTTGTAATTTATATAAAATAATAAATATGTATATAAAGGTTACGAACCAAGCGAGATGTTTATTGCTAATTGCTTATTTAAAATTTATATAAAATCGCAAACATTTAGATCTTTATCAGGTCATTATCAATATGACAATAATAATTACATGGTATGATGCCACAGTAAATTCAACAGTTGCAATAAACGGAAAGAAAGGTGATTTTACAATGTTCACTCGCACGTCTTTAGACAATCCTAAATTTTTTGTAGTATAAGTTTATTATAGCTTATTTATACAGTACTCTCTATAAGTTGGGAACACCTTACGTTTTATAGGTTTGTAAATAATTATTTAATTGAAAAAAGACAAAATAAAAGTATATACATACATACGTATGTTATCTATAACGTATGTATGTATGTACTTTTCGTCCAATTCAAGATTTAATAACATGCTATTAAAATGGAATTTTAATAAAATGTGATTCATACAAAATCTGATTCTTCGGGAATCCATTTTATAATTTTTACGGAGTCTGAAATCAATTTGCGACTCAAATAATTTATCACTTTAAAACCGTTAAACTACAATTAAATGACCTGTGTATATACAACGAACATAAATGCAACGTTATAAAACAAGTGACAATATACATATAAACAATAGCGCGATTTAATTTTGAACACTTCGATGCTGTGAAATGATTATCCAACATATTTTCGGCATGTGCAAGCTTATAGATGTTCTAGATAAATGCTTATCGTCATTGTTTATGATAATTGTTTATCATCTTACGAAGTATTTAAACCAAAAACATGTATAGATCACTGTCATGTAAGGGCTTTCCTGTAAAATGTAGGATGATTCCCAAACTTATGGAAGGTAACTTGTGAAATTCATATCGCGTATGAATGAAAAATATATATCATATTATATCATATCATATCATGTTTTTAACATAAAGAAAATATTTATAAAATAATTTTGAAGACAATTAAGTCACATGACAACACGTACCATAATTATGAAGTTCCGATAGACCGAAGGCAAGTGCCGTTTGTAGCGCCGGAGGTGCGGTTTCCATAGAGCTAACACTCCCCATATAACCGATATACAGGAGCAATGCTATGCCAATGATTTCCGCTGCTTACATTGTATTCTCTTGTAGTTGCCATATTCCGCCTATAAAAATTCGTATAAGCGGATTTCGATATCTATATAAATCTCAATAATGATGAACTCATTACCTCGTTTGTGTTGCATGATGAAATCCCGCGTCTAAATTTACTATGATTATTACTTTAACAATCTATGTAAACTATCACGAATCGCATTGCATATTACTGTTTTTCGTAAGGATATAAAAAAGAATGCGATGTCTTATCACATGTTCGATAGATACGTTAAGTGTAATTCGTAATTAAATCGCTGATGTACTTGATGTACTGTATATACGAAAAATGCACGTGTCCACGATATTACATCATTTTTTAAAATTTTGATAAAAATATAATGGATATTTTACATTCAAATAATATTATCAAATAATCTGCTTGATACGTCAAAAACATATTTTAGTTGTATGAATCGTTCACCCTACTCACGTTCACCCTCTGAAAAGAACTCTTTATTCCTTCAGACGACATGGAAGAATAAAGCTCCGACTTGGAGAGTCCAAAGCTATCACCATCACAGCGCATGCGTTGCCGCTGAAATTGCATGCGTTTTCCTCACCATTAAAACTTTCCATAATTCTCGCAAATTGATCACAAATCATCGCAAAAAAACGTGAATTATACACGCAAGCGCTCACGGTTGATTCTCGCAGGTCACGCTCGTGTCCATCAGTCGTTGAAAATATTTGTACAGTTAATATATATATATATATATATATACTCTACATAAAAACGAACTAAAAATTCCTAAATCGATGTCGCTGAAAGACTTTACGCTATTTCGAAATCGCAATTATAAGGCCGACACTGAGTACGTGGTGAAAGTGGCCAAGACTTTGTTAACACCTGTGGGTATTTGGCCGCTCTACCGAGGTAACTCCAAGTCGGATAAAATCAAAAATTACCTCCAAACAGGCGTAATATTTGGATTGATGTGCTATTTGCTTGTCCCACACATCATATATACCTTTTTCGATGCAGAGGATCTGACAAGATATATGAAAGTTGTAGCCGCTCAGGTGTTCAGCCTACTTGCCATTATTAAATTCTGGACAATGATTATTAATAGAGAAGAGATCAGATACTGTCTGCAGCAAATGGAAATGCAGTATAGAGACGTGGAATGCGAGGAAGATCGATTGGTGATGATGAAGAGCGCCAAGATTGGGAGATTCTTCACGGTGACGTACTTGGGATTATCATACGGCGGCGCATTGCCTTATCATATAATTATGCCGTTGCTGGAGGATAGAATTGTCAAAGAAGACAACACGACACAAATACCTCTACCCTATTTTAGCGATTACGTTCTTTTTGTAGTGGAAGACTCGCCGTTCTATGAGATTACCTTTGTTTCGCAAATTCTGATTAGCAGCATTATCCTCTCTACGAATTGCGGTGTTTACAGCTTGATTGCTACCTGTGTGATGCACAGTTGCTGTTTGTTCGAAGTCGTGCGCAGACAGATGGAAACAGTCCTCGATGATGAAATCAATAATCTTCACAAGCGATTTGGGAGAATAATCGAGCATCATATGCAAGCTATCAAGTGAGAAAGTTTTAATTTACATCTTATATTAGTATCTCTGTAAATGTCCTCATTATATTCTGGTTAAATCATATGCAATATGCAATTATGTATTAAGACAAAGAAAGAAAAACGTGTTTTCATAATTTATATTAGTTTTTATGTTCACTGGATTTAGATAATAAAATACGTTACAGATTTGCAGAGATGATTGAGAAATCATTAAACATTATTTTTTTATGTGAAATGATTGGTTGCACTATTATTATATGCTTTTTGGAATTCGGCGTTCTTAAGGTATTTCTGTTAACAGAAATTATTAGAATAAAACACAGGATGAAATTTTATAAATGTACATTTACGCAAATTTATTTCAGGAATGGGAAGACGGAAAAATCTTAAATATGGGTACATATTTTGTTTTAATGACGTCAATATTTGTAAATGTTTTTATTATATCAGCTATCGGTGATCGCCTTAAAGAAGAGGTATTTTCCATAAATTTGCATTAAATAATTTATAAAATATCTTGTAATACATATCCATTGCAATTACAAACAAATGAAAAATTTATATAAAACTCGATTGAGATTAAATGATAAAATAACAATAACAATAATAATAATAATAATAATAATAATATGATAAACATAATGTAATAAATTAATTGATTGATATTCATTTGTTTTTATTATGAAGAGCGAAAAGATAAGAGAATCGTCGTATTCTATCAAATGGTATGATTTGCCATCACAAATTGTAAAAGATTTAATTCTGGTGATGCTTAGATCAAATCGCCCGTCAACTTTGACAGCCGCAAAAATATTCGATCTCTCTCTTCAAGGATTCTGTGAGGTAATTTGCTTATAATGTTCATCTAAAAATTGATAGAAATATAACATTTGCTAGATACACTATTCGTGTTTTAGGTTTGCAAAACATCAGCGGCGTACTTTAATTTTATACGAGCGATGACTACATAAATTTTCAACTATTATCGCATCGAGTACTTATATACATATAAGAAATACTATTACTGTGACTTTATGAGAGAATACATCTCACTTCTTATATAACATCAGCGAAAAAACAATCACTTCTCTGTCGAATAATAAATCATATTACTGACAATAATTTGAATAGTACATGTCATTTATTACAATTCCCATATATAATGTTTTCCACGATTCTGTTCTTTTCTGCGAAAAAAATTTATTTGAATTGTCGGTTTTCTGAGTTATACGACTAACTTCCCAATTGCGTAATGCATATTCTTTGTTAAAACTTTTATTGTCATATATCATTATTTTTCCCTTTCCGAAACTTTTTTCTTTTCTCAAATTTTATAAATCGTAAGTAATAGACTGCGTGTTCTACAATCATTTTAAATTGTCAAGTAGAGTTTGCTTGCAAAGAGAAAACGTTTTAATAAATAACTTACCAAGATAAAATGACCTGGCGCTACTGAAAATCTTATGGAGAAAAATTTCAGTTGAATTTAAAACTTATATAAATATATATCTACAGATATCAACATCATCTCTCGTGATATCACTTAGGATTATATATACATTATATATATATATTATATATATATATTATATAATATGTACTTATATAACATATAACATAATTTTAAAGATGCATATAAGAATTGCATTCCTATCACAAAAATATTATCTGATTCGAATAGTTTTAAGAATTTATTAATTTTTTAAAATAAATTCATATATTATAACTAAATTCTTTTATAATAAATGGTAATAAAGTTCTTATTATATCTAAAAAACTCGATATTTTTATATTCAATACGTTAGAGAATGTTCAAATATTGTCGATTTACATTTAATATCATCTGTCAGTAACTTAAAAACCCACAGCAAATATTTCGAATTAGATTTCACTTTGTAAAAATATAGAAATGTATTCACCATTCTGAACACTGTACGCTTTTGCTTTCAACAACAGCTCAAGAAAGAAGAAAATCTCTGTCTCAACTACCTCTTGACAACGCCTGCGTAGAATCATCATGAAATAATGTATATTTTTTTCCAATGAAAGTTGCGATAGTTCTTAGAAGAATAGCCCTTACTGACAGTTTCTTGGGAGAGGTGAACTTTTCGCACGCAAGCGCCTACGTTAACTTGTGTGCTATCCGATCCCTCTTCCACCACTTTGTCAGTCGAGAATTAAACTTTGCGAAGCGAATAATTGTAGGACAATGATCGCGAGCATGTCGCCGGTCGACAATCGCGCGCTATTCCAAAACTTCAATTACAGGTCCGATGCGGAGTACGTGTTAAGAGTCGCCAAAATCTTGTTGACGCCTATTGGCATCTGGCCACTTTACGGGGACGATTCTACAATATATAAAATTAAATACTATCTCCAGACGAGCATTGTATTTTGCTTAATGTGTTTTTTGCTCGTTCCGCACATCATATATACCTTCTTCGACGCGAAGGACCTGACAAGATACATGAAAGTCATAGCCGCTCAGGGATTTAGCCTGCTGGGTATCATCAAATTCTGGACAATGATCATCAACAAAAACAACATCAAGTGCTGCTTGAAAGAGATGGAGGTTCAGTACAGAGATGTGGAGAGCGAAGAGGATCGACTAGTGATGGTAAAAAACGCAAAAGTCGGAAGGCAGTTCACGATGATGTATTTGGTATTATTGTATGGTGGCGCATTACCTTATCATATAATTATGCCATTGGTGGCGGACAAAGTCGTCAAGGAAGACAACACGACTCATTTACCACTGCCTTATCTCAGCGATTATGTCTTCTTCGTGGTGGAAGACTCACCATTCTACGAGATTCTTTTCGTCGTTCAGATTGTATTCAGCACTATGATCCTCTCTACGAACTGTGGTGTTTACAGTTTAATTGCCAGTTGTGTGATGCATGCCTGTTGCTTGTTCGAGATCGCTCGCAGACATATGGAAACATTATTGGTTGGTGGAATTGATGATCTTCATGAACGATTCAATTGGATCATTACGAATCACATGCGAGCTCTCAGGTCGAAAAAAGAATTGTCAATTTTTCAACAAATATATCGTCAATAATATCAATATACGTTTCTAGGTGTAAAAAAAAGGATTTTATTTTTGCTAAATATTTCTGGATTTTATTTTTGCTAAATATTATTCTGAAGCATAAATTCTATAGCATAAATAACTTTTATTATATTGCAGTGTAATTATTTGCGATTATTCCAATTTATAATAATTACATTTATTTCATAATAATTTTTTATTTTATAATAATACCTACAGGTATGTTGAAATGATCGAAAATTCATTAAATATCGTTTTTCTATCAGAGATGATTCTATGCACTATTATCATATGCTTTCTTGAATATGGAGTTCTCAAGGTATTTAAATATATTTTTGCATAATTGAAAAGATAATTTATTTCTTAAAACCAAATTATATTTTTTTACACAAATTTCTTTCAGGAATGGGAAGACAATAAATTTTTTGGTGTGATTATATATTTTATATTAGTCACTTCAATTTTTGTAAATGTTTTTACTTTATCGACTATCGGCGATCGACTTAAAGAAGAGGTAAATTTAATAACCATTATTAAAAACGAATAATTAATTAATTTAATTAATTTAAATTGAGCTAATAATTAATTTAAGCCAAACAGTATATAATTAAATTTAATTAATTTAGTTAAATAAATCTTGAACTCTAAATTTATATTTAACTTTTTTCTTAAATACAATTTTCTTTTCTTAAAAGAGTGGAAAAATTGGAGAGGTATCATATTCCATTGATTGGTACACGATACCAACGAAGAACGTGAACAGCTTAATTATGGTGATGATTAGATCAAACCGTCCGTCAACTTTGACAGCTGCTAAAATGTTCGATATCTCTCTTCAAAGTTTTTGCGACGTAAGTATAATTTCTTCTATTGTATTAATTTGACAATTAAATATATTATCCGATTAACATTCACAAATATTCATAGGTATGCAAGACATCAATGGCGTATCTGAATTTTATACGAATGCTTACGAAGTAAAATTTTATTTTGTTTGTTTTCCAAATGGTTATTATAAGTGCCATTCACTGAAATATTAATTTCTTATCTCTCCTGCTCAAAATATATTAACTTCTTTACCTATACTAAATTATAAATATAAAATATTGTATTTAACCTTTTTTATTGCTCGTATTTATTTAGCGATATTCATTAAGAACACATTTACGAATGAAATAATGCGCAATAGGTTAATTATGTTACTAATTTACTAATAATTAAAGTAACATTAGCGTCATTTCTGAGTCAGTCATTATGACAGATATGCTCATCATTTAATATACCTTTACAATTATATTGATATTATATTAATTTATTGTATACGCAGTAAAGTATTTAATGTTATTATTATTGGTCAATATTATGATGCAAATACTTGGCTACAATTCTCCATTTTCGCAGAAAGAACGTGCTTAAACTACAAACTACGATTTCAGTTTTACAATAGAATCAGTTTTCCTTGAAATCGTATCCCCTCCGTTTTAAAGTTTCTAGATGCATTATAAAATATCCCTTTGCTTTAGCTTCTATTACGCTATTTTCTGTCACATCAGAAGGTTCTACAAAATATAAGACACAAATGTTTCTATTTTAATCATCGTGATAATTACTTAGCGGTAATAAAATTTACTCATAGAAGTAATTGATAATAAGAAGATTGAACATCGTAGGAAGTAATTAATATTTTTATAAAAATATATATGGAATCACCTGATTTTTTATACGTGAACGATCATCTGAGATATTTTTATACCTTAATTAAAATCGTATTATAATTAACAACATACAGTATATTATTGATTATTTTTTGATTTATTAGTATTTAGGAACATTAATTAGGAACATAAATATGGAAATTTAATCACGATTTTATGAGAAAAGTAATATTAAACGGAAGCATAGTATATAGTTTATTATGAGTATTTAAAAAAAAATAAAGATTTTTATTAATATAATTTTTTATTGCGGATTTTTGAATTGTACATTTAAAAGGTTGCAAAGAATAACTAAAAAAGAAAAAATATGAAAAAAAATAAAAAAATATTTCTTAAAAAAGAAAAAAATATTTTAAACAATATCCGTACAAAACAATATTTTACAACAATTTTTTCGCAATAACAATATCCCAGCA
>Ga0157363_1004857_pt1 | contig 12483 bp, 9 predicted proteins | sample AttsexASBM1_FD_111477 | JGI IMG/M metagenome (GOLD analysis project Ga0157363, IMG submission 111477) | Fungus gardens microbial communities from leaf cutter ant in Ribeirão Preto, State of São Paulo, Brazil - Atta sexdens ASBM1 | ecosystem: Host-associated > Fungi > Mycelium > Unclassified ...
CCGTTTCTCAGCGCTGCTGCTGATTGTCTTCCTGTTCTCGACAAATTTCTTCCGATGAGCGTACTTGCGACTCTTCCAATTATTCGATTATCATTCCGCGATTTTCATGCTCGAGGCGACGATTTTAATTTATGCGCTCTTATGGCTTGTGTCGAGAGATCTTTCTTCTTTGTCATCTTTTTCGACGGAATCTTCTTTTTGAGTATTCATAATTCGGTAAAGCGAACAACAATGAACAAACAAGAAGACATTTCCTACGAATTATATTAGGGGAAGGCCGAATAGTATCGGACATTTTAGGTTTCTTCGAATTTTTATTTTTTTTTTTTGGTACAACAAAAATAATAGTATTGTACATTATATGAATCATTATTCTTGTACCATAACATTTCTTATCGTGCTTTTAAAAGTAAAAATAGCCAAAATTTTTACATTTTTTAATTTACATTATCTTATATTTTCTTGTTTTTGTAAATTGGAGAATGGCATCGGACAGAAATATTCGAAAAAAAAACAAGTTTGGTAAGTGTCACTATTATTTGTGCATGACTCTATATTATCTCCTGTCTCGCTTCAATAGCTTTTAATCTATTTCCTACTTTTTTGAACAGAATATTGTTCACTCATTCTTTCTTTTATATTATCATTTTCTTATTTCTTATTTTCTGAACGGCTAATATCATGTTTTCTTTTTCTCATTTTCCTCATATCTTTCTTAGAAAAACAGCCGTCAGAAGGCAATGACTGTCTGATATCGCTTACCACCTTATTGTTCGATATCACCTGAATGATGTGCAACAAAAAAACAACGTGCAACTTTAAAACAAGAAAGGTTTAAAACCCACAGTTTAAACTTGAAAGAATAATAGGTGCTGTTTATATCGGAGAACTAAAAAACGAAATTCGACTTTAATGCTATATGATTGGTTGGTAAAGTAACTCCATGCCGCCTTAAATAATAACACTCAACAAAATGCGCAATACACTCACAAACATTGCTTCTATTCTCAGTATGGAGAGATATTGACTCTCACATGTAGATGCACTTGCTAGTTGCTTGACAAATGCTGCCACGTCTAAAATTAAAAAAAATCCTTGTCTAATACTATTCGATCTTCTCCTGAGTATATATTGTCATCGTAGAATATTGACGAATTGATCTACGATCTGAAAGAAATTACAAAAAAATCGAATTAAAAAAGAGGAGTCTCGCGATTCGAAATAATCGACAAGTTGCAAACTTTAACTAGACCTCTATAAATTTGTAATTTTCGATTCGTGATACCAAGATGTAAATTTGTCTGAGCAAACCGATAGATTAAATATATATATATAGAATTTATCTAATTTTAACTTTTAATATTAATAGATTAATTGCTTTAATATTTAAAAATTAATTCAATCATGAAGTTTTTGGTTAGGTTTTTGGCTTATTAAAAGATTCTTTCAAATTAAAAAAAAAATTCTATTTTTCCCGAATTAACTACCACTCGAGTGGACTACGAATTGATAGTCTTGAAAATGTAAAGGACAGAAAAAATCATTAGCTTTTGTCTTTAATTCAGTTTCAATGAGTAGTATATCAATATTCCATTGCAAAAAAATCTCATCCAAAAAAAATAAAAACTCTTTATATAGGTTGTTGTACGATATGATCCATCGTTAGTCGAGAAAAATCACCATTGAAAGAATATGAATATAGAGATGCAAAAACTAAAAAAAAGATAGCAATAAAGAAACTTCTGTCACCGTAACATTTATCCGTAATTATTATTCTCGATAACATCGAATCGAGATATATGGACATTCGCGAGCGTAACGAGAGATTTATTCGCGCGAAAAGTCACTGTTACGGTTGTACGAGCAGAAAAGAGCACTGCTAATCATTAATGCCAAATGAATACATATCCTCTCGCACATATGAAAGTGAACAAACGTGATCTCACATATCGAGAAGATCGATTTATCTAGCGTCGAAAATATGTCTTTGTTCTTCGATCTTGGTAGTATATTTAAAACGAGTATATTTATAATTCTATTACATTCATCTATTATATATCTGAAATATTGATATGTAAGTTATTATTAATTGTTAAGAGAATTTTATACTGTTATTTATACCACTATCATATATGATTTAATTCAAGCTTTCTTCCGTATTATCATCTGTTTTGTGCGATGTACATTTGATGCTAAATGTAGTTTCATCCTAAAGCAGAACAGATATGTTTCTTTTAATTGAAACTCAGAAATATGAGTTTAGTGCTATATGCCTAACAATAATAGGCCTACATGTATTCCTTTCATATTTTCTTTCGCAATCAATCGAAACAGTGAATTCCGCAAATTCACGATCGCGCGTAGAGTCATGAAAAATAAAACATTATACGAGCTTTAACTGGCCGGTATACTGGACCAGCACTGTCGCATTTACTTCGAATTTTGAAGCACATCGTACGTTTTTTTAGGAAACATTAAATAGAAAAAGCAAAAATATAATGAAATTTTATTTGCTAACAATAAGAAGAAGACCCTGATTTTTTTTACGCATATATATATATACAGAATATACGTAATTTGAATATTAGTTACTGAAAAAATTTCACATTATGATATATCTTGATATAAAGATTTAATATTGAAAAAGCTAGGTATATATATATATATATATATAAATATATAATTTTGGAGAGCGAGTATTATCGCTAAATAGGTCCACTACAATTTTACTTCCGGGTCCAGGAATCCGAGCTATGCGTCTGTACGTTCACACCTGCTTTATGATCCCATTAATATAGACTGAGGGATCATTAAATAATTCGGAAATGAGATGAAAGTATCTAGTGATTAAGTAATCACATTTAATTGCGTTGATGCGCAAGATCATTGAAGAGGAATTGAGATATCAAAATTCCTCTTGCTTAGAATATTACACGGTTTAAAAGGAATTGGCGGGAGACTTGTAGAAATCTATCTTTTACATTTTATTGAAAAATTAAAAATATCAATTTTAAAATAACTTTGAAGTAATCTGTTTACAAAATAGATAAAAATGATAAAAATAAAATAATTTTAAAGAAAAAGACAAAATACTTTATTAAACAATTTATTATCAGTACAAAATTTTTCATTGTTTCAAATAACTGTTATACCACTAAATTGTGTTCCTTAGATATTTTTTTGTCAAGACCTTTTAATCCGTGTATAAGAATACAACGTATTTCGAGACGAAAGTGGATAACAGTGTATCACATGCTCAACATTTTAGACGAATAATTAATTACTATATGAAAATCTTTTTTTTTACGCTTGTACGCGTATAAAAATCGATAATAATATCAACGATTTTGAGGATTTCTATTAATGTGAAATTCTTTTGTGACATTATTGCGATATCGATCTCATCAGCGTTATCTTAGAAACTGCTTACTATTCCACACATTAGAAATTGCATGCAAAAATTTGTTTTTATCAAGGCTGATGAAACTGACGCATTATTAATTAGACAAGGCATTTGACTCCGTAAAAAGTCATATACGAAATGCTTCTGAGTTACATTTGTAAACAGTCGTATATATAGTTTGTATAAAATAAATATTTATTGTGCCAACGTTTTCTATTAACTTGATATTATTAAGTCAAGTAAACATCTGAGAATATGAAGAAAAAAAAAGAAAGTATGAAGTAGGAAATTTTAAACAATATATACAACAGAACATTTTGTTCTTCAGCATAATCAAGTTCGTGAAAAAAATATTGCTTCATAGATAAAAATACATTGGCGTCCAGAGGCTATATATGAACTGAATCAGAGTTACGAGATAATGCTATATTATGCTTACAATTAAAAAAAATAAAAACACAATATAAAGCGTGTTTCGCTGCCATTCATAATGGAAGATTTGCTTGGCCTTCGGTCAGCATAATAACCGAGGACCAACCTAGCTTATATTTTTTACCAATGTTTGAAATAGCGTTTAATAGACACGATTATTAAAAATTGTAATCTTTCATTGTAGTTAGACTGTCCCGTCATATAATAAATGGAATGAAACATTAATATCGTCTTACATAATTCCCACAATATTACACAACTTTCAAGTATTTTTGAAGTTTCCATTGAAAATTAATTTTTTATCATTATTGTTATATGATAAAAGATTCGTCTAAAAATTGATTCTCTCTCTCATATTCATTCAAAATTAATAGAAATGGAACATAAATATTTAATAATTTAATACATATACTTGAGACCGCGGTATTTAATTTACAACATACTCTTTACAGCAAGTATTATTTAAAGTAAGAGTACATATTTCATTTTCTATATTTATAATAATCTAGCATATTGTTAGAAAGCATTTAATGAATTGGAACAGTTGGTGGGTCCGGAATAGGATCGAACTCGCCAACACTCTCCATATATTGAACATCTTTACGATACGGTTTTAATTCCCAGTGCATTCGTGATTCCATCGACGTTAGTGCAATGCCAAGATCTTCTAGTGTTGGCAATTTATTTGATACTACGTCAGATATAGCTTCCTGCAAAACGCAATGTCAAATTTAATAATATTGTTTATCATGTAATTCTAATTTTATTAGAATTTACGCATTCTGTCATAGGAAAATTAAAATATATACCCTTTCCAAACATTCCCACTGTAAATTTCCGAATGGATACGCAGGACTTAAGTATTCGTTCAAAGTAACTTTAAGTTGGAAAAATGGAGCATATTTTAAGTGTATCCTTTTGTAGCCATCCTGGACTGGATCGCGTATCCGTATTCGATGGAACCAGTCAAGTAATTCAGACAGTTTATAACGTTTCGGCCTAAGCAAACAAAATATTCACATTTTGCAAAAACAATTATGACAGCGATAAATTTGTACAAGTGTACTCGTTCATACCCAACAAACTGATAAGTTTTGCCAGCTGTATTTCTAGGATCTCTTGCAATAGCCGTAATACCTCCGGAGACATCATATACAGCTACTGGCTGTTTTTCCGTCTTTTCACCTTTTTCCCATAATGGTACAGTCCTATAAACAAATTGCATTGTCAAAGATCATAAGAGTATAATTTTTAATATACTAGAAAATTTATTCCTATGCAAAATTACCTGAAATGATGTCTCAATATGCCAGAATAAAAACTTAAAAATCGATCCTCTTGACCCCATATATTTGCTGGCCGAATAATTGTAGCCTCGGGAAACTCTTCTCGCACTGCACACTCGCCTTCCCATTTTGTACGAAGAAATTCAGAACCGCCTTTCAATACATGTGACTTAATACAGAAATATTATTAAAGTATGAAATTATTAAATTATAAATTAATATAGAATAGAAATGTGATTAAAAACTCACCTCCACATCATCACCCACATTTAACGCAGACACATGAATAAAGTGCTTAACATTAGCTTCCTTGCACAGTCTAGCGAGTCTTCTGGCTCCCTCAACATGCACCTCGTGAAAAGTAAAGTTTTTAGTTTCCCAATCTCGTCCAATTAGATTGATAACGACATTGGAATACTTGATACATTTTCTTATTGATTCATTATCACGCAGATGAAATGGATGAAATAAGATTTGTCCCAAATCTCCACAGAGTTTCAAACGCAAGCAATCATATGCATCACCTCTATATGGTATTATTAACTGTAAATCAAACATGACAATCAAACAGCTGATTATATTATGTTTCAGTTATATTATTATATTGCAATCGAAATTGCTGTCACTATAGAAATTGCTATTGTCAGCTTCCTTTATTTTGTATGTACCTGAGTACCAATCTTGCCGAGGCGATTGCACACATAGCGTCCAACGAATCCACTTGCGCCAAATAGCGTGCATACTATTCCATTGAAGGAACTACGGCCACCTGTCCCTCTCTTTAAAGAAGCTGTAGTGGGATCTTTGATGATTTCTGGTTGGGACGAGTAATGATTTATCTGCACTGCGATGCATGTTGTTTGCTTTCCTGAAATATATACAAAACAAATATAAAATAAACTCTGTTTGATTACATAATTACACAAACCGCTATTTGTCACACAATGTGTATATAAAAGAATTATAGGCAATTTTATATAAAACATTATATATTGTACTTCGATTTTGGAAAAGAAGCTAAATATTACAAAAGATGTAAAAAAATATGACAATCTTACTTGCTGCTAGAGTATACCTCGGAATCAAGGCGGCCATCTTTTTCGGCTATCCATATGGACTGTGCATTGTGTAGATTGTGCCACTGTGCGCCGTGTGGATTATAAAATTCTTTGACGCATAGTCGATTGACAAAAATCAACTTTCTGATATTATATAACATATGTATATATATATATATAAAATAACATATATATATATATATATATATGTTATTTTTCAAAAGATTGCTTAAATGAAATGAATGAAGTGATTTAAAACCCGCTCAATTGGAAACATTATACATTAAAAAAATTTATTCCAGTCTTATGCCGTTTCTTAATTGTTAAATGAATGAAATCTTTTTATCTTTTCTTTTCGTTCCATGTTTTTCGTAAAAACAAATAATGCAATGAATACTTTAAAATTTATATTAATTGTCTAGTCAAAAAATATTTAATGGTATTAATTAAACAAAATTATGTTGATTATATTATATATTTTTAGGATATGTTTTTCAGCATAAGAGATTAGAATTCGTATTACGTTTTATTAAATCTCCAAATAATTGAAAATTAATTGATTATCAGAAAAAATAAATATTCAGAAAATATATTTTTGTGAAAAGTAACATGATTAAAAATCGAGTTTAAATTTTGCAGTCTTTTGAAAAATTATATGACTTTTAAGGTGCACCCACAATAGAAGGAATAAGGAATAAAGATGAAATCATACTGTGCGGAAAAGAAGAGAATGCGTCATTGAAACCAATTAGCGCTATTCGGAATAATGCAGAATAACGCTGATTGGTTACTTATATGACGCATTCTCTATTTCGCAGTCGTTTTTCATTCCGTGTGATTTCACTCTAAGGAATAAAAATTTCAACTAATCAGAAATCAGATACACCGAAATAGATGGTTTCTGATAGGTTGGAATCATTAGTCCTTATTTCTAATTTCGTATTCCTTCTATTGTAGCTGCATAGTCAAACCTATTCTACAATTTGCTTTTTGTTTTTTGTTTTCTGCTTTTTGCTATTTTTTTGTTTCTTATCCAGTTGTTTGTTTTGTCATCGAGATAAAAGTTAACGAACTTTAGAAGAAACAAGAAACACATAGTAAGAAATGCAATTGTCGATAAAACAATTGCAAAGGAGGAAAAGTAAGAAATAAAAAGCAAGAAACAGGAAATAAAGAGCACATTATAGAATAGGCTTTAGGATAAATTCTGAAACACAATTGGTCCGTTTTTTATTGTTACACTCTGAACCAGTGCAATAAGTTGAAGTGAAACAAACGTATATTATTGGTAATTACGTATATTTCACTTCAACTTATTGCACTGTGTGTACCAGTTCAGAAAGTGCAGCAATAAAAAACAGTCCTAATGTCCCATGGAAGCAAGAATAAGCGACTTTTTTCTGGAAAAGTACATTATTAAAAAGTTCAAAAAATATCCAGTAGAGAACTCTGTAAACAAATGAATTACTCCGCGTTCCAAAACTCATCGAAAATAAACGCTGTACTGCGTTCCATGATTTATCGAAAGATTTTTAATGTTCATCTTTTATTTTATTGTTATGTTGAAAAGCGCGAAATTTGAATTAAATTTAGTTCGCATCTTATTTTAGTAATATTTCGAAAAATTTTGAGGTTACCAAAAGTCGCATACTCAGCCTTGATTACCTTTTTTTTAATTACGTTCTATTTGATAACTTGAACTTGGACAAATTGTGCGATATAGACTGACACTAATATTTTTAGAGTAAGTGGAAAGACTATGTATTTCGCAAGTATTCTGCCAGTAAATCTGATTCCGGTTTTTTGCATTGTTATGCATGTGTGGTTACAAAGCAGTAAACAAATGAATGCAATAAGTCAAATTGATAAACAAAATTACAGTAATTTTTTGTTATTGTACAATAATTTTTTGTTAGATGTTCTTTAAGTATGTATTGCTTGCCAATTTGTAAATAGTACTTGTGATTTTCTCTATCTAATTTATGTGTACTTATGTGTGGGTGTATATTGTATTATTTTTTAAAATTTCGCATGTAATCTATTGTAATTAATTATTTTTAAAATATCGAACCTTTTGTGATATCTTTAATAATTGTGTTATGATATGAGATATTATTTTTGCAGTTAATTAAAGAGACACAACCATCATGACTTTGACAGCTGTGTATAATTACATGAAAATGCAAAATAGACCTTACAGCGTGAATGATGTAGTCATGAATTTATTTAATGAACACAGTAAAACTGCAGTTCAAAAAGCTATGGATGAATTGGTGAAGAAAGGAAAATTGTTCGAAAAAGTAAAAACAAGTTTATAATTTTTACAAGAGTAGAATATTTAAAATATGTATGTTTTCATTTTATCCTTTAGGTTTATGGCAAACAGAAAATCTATTGTGTTGTGCAAGATTCGCAGTATAATACTGATGAGTTAATGAGGATTGACAAGGAACTACAAAGTCATGCTAATGAAATCGAAACTAAATATCAGGAAGTCATGAAAGAAGTGAAAGAACAAGAGACACTTTTAGCTTCTCTAAAGTCAAGTTTAACACTGGAAGATGTTCAAAAAGAAAAAATTGCTTTACAGGAAAATGTACAGCAGTTAACACATAAATTGGATAAATTGATGGAAAAAAGTGGTTCTGAAGATTTGCAAGAGTCTAAACGAAAAGCACAAGAGAATCTAGATGAATACTCACGCGAATATTTAAAAAGAAAAAAGATATGCGTTGAAATACTGGATTGCATTTTGGAAAGTTATCCTGGTAACAAAGATGAGCTTTATGAAGAAATAGGCATTGATTCAACGACTGTATAATATTCATTATAAAGATCTTGGTTCAAGTTTGGAGTTGTAATTATTATACAGTATTTATTTGTTGTTTTAATTTCTTACATGTAAAATCATATTTATATTTAATGAATAAGTGAAATGTTTTGTGTTAAAATGATTAACATAATTTATGTATTATATGAGTTTATTTACATATATATATATATATATATATGAAAAAAGTATACATATATAAGTTTATTGCAAAATTACATGTAAAAAGTGCTGAGTTAGTAAATAGAATTAATTTAAGTTGCTAAGGATATGCTGTAATATTATTTAACCATTTTTAATTATAGCAGACAAATCAATATTTATTTTGTGCGTTTATATTTTTTTTTACAGTGAATTGCATTACACAGGGCATTTCAACACTATTATATTTTCTCTGATTATGGATATTAATATTCAACCCATCAGTACAATTAGTTGTATTTCAATAGGCACTTTAAAATTTGTATTTAGGTTATAGGATAATGAAAATATTGAAAACACTTTTAATTTTGACAATTTAAAATTAAATTTCGCTGAAAACTTAATTTGCAATTGAGAGTCTAATGTAAAAAAATCTGCATTGTTAATAAATTTGTAACAGATTAAGAAGTGAAATTTTTATTTGTTTAATTATATATAACTAAAAAAGAATATGATCATGGTTTAATTTTTTGTATGTGAAATATTAGAATATTTTGATATATGTATCTTCCTCTACATTTACAAGCATAAATAAAGTATAGAGAATTGAAAAAATTCAATTAGGATATACATATTCTTAAAAGAATATCCCTTTTTGTTCTTATATAATCCTATGTTATAACTCTTGTTTCAGGTAATTAGAGCATAGACATATCAGCGTGTATGATTCCCTGTAAAATAAATTATATATAATTAAATATAGAATATAAATTAGAACATTTCTTAAAAAAAAAAAAAGAATATTTATTTAATATTTGTTTATCATGAAGTTTTATCTTGTGCCAGAAAATTGAATCCAAATATCAAAAATTAAAGATAAAAATTAAAGAATCAAATACGATTATAAAATTATTAATAATAAAAAAATAAATTGTTTATTTTCGTTAGTAATATAATTTCAATGAATTTCAGATGGTATTAGCATTAAAAAAAAAATAGTTTAATTGACTTGATTTTACCTCGACAACATTCATATTTATTATCACGCAAAGAGTTTCTTCTTTAATTTGTTCTTCAGTGATTTCAATAAATTTATCCATGGAATCTTTCTAATCGCTTGAAAATTGAATTTTGGTAGGAATTTTTCGAGTAATTTCCTCTTTTCATTATCCTTTTCTTTGGTTAATATTCCTTCAAGTACACATTTACCATTCAGACAGATCTAGAAAGGTATTAGATAAATACTTTATACTGTGTAGCGCTAATATATATCATAATTAATTAATAATAATGTCTGTAATTATAATTTGTACAGTAAATATTTCTTACAATCTTATTTTTACATTATTAATAATAACAGCTATTTTTTTAAAGAAATTCAGTATTCAAAATAAAATAAAAAATCTAACAACAAAACTCACCAAGCCATCACCACAAGAAGAACCTTCCGCTGCTGGTGCGGTCGCTCTGCAATAGCCCTCAATTCCAGGATATTCACAGTCCAAGCGAATACAGGCTGTGGTGTCTTTCTATAAAGAAAATGTGCATTATAAATGTTTCTCAAAATTTTTTCAAAGTAAAGTTGATTTTTTATATTTTATATATACCGAAATTATATGTATGTCAGCTTTAGCTTACATTACACGCCGCTGTTCCGAAGACCTTGTTACACTGATCATCCAAGGACATCAAAGTCCCGGGCAAAATACGCGTCACAGGTTCACCCATTATGGGCTCATTGTAAAGACACTTTGCTCTATCCTGGCTAAAATAAATAAATTCTTAAATTAATATCTTTTATTTAAAAGAAATATATTTACATTCGTGCTATATGTACTTGATGAAATTATAGAAGGCGTTTATGGTGCACGGAGACCATTCGAAGCCATTCTCATCCAACATCAGTCCGCTATTCATGATGAAACCATCATTAGCCGGACAATCTCTGGCGCCCTTCGGATTGCCATCGTGACGTGCCCCTATTCTGCAATGTAAAAAAAATCTTTTTATTATCAAATTTCCGAATTCAAAATTGAATAACTAAATTTATACCCAGAAACGCCCAGAAAACGAGAATGGATTAAAATGGATTGAAATTTTTTTCTATCCGAATGCATATTTTAAATAGTGAATACTTTTTTTTTGGATTGAATTGGATTCAATTGGATTCAATTAGATTCAATTGGATGCAATTGGATTGAAAAACTGCATTTCCTATTCAAAACTTTGAATTGAATAGTATTCACAATGTGTTTGTGTGCACAGAAAAAGCTAATATTATTTTTAGATTGAAATGCATAGAAATATGCTCCATACAATTCCTATAAATGAATAAAAATGCATTCAGAATTGAAAAGCATTCATTTTAACATTTGTGAATATTTCTTGTCAATATTTCTGAAAATCTGAATCCATTTGAATCCATTTTCGTTTGCTGGGCGTGAAACATTGTGTATCTTTTTCTTCCTTACATATATTTATACTATTTTTAATGACACAGAAGCTATAATTCATGTGTTATTCATTATTTTTCGTTCAATTCATCATTTTTTCTTTTAGATCGCATAGAATCTTCTTTCTGACCAAAAATACAATTATATTATAAATACAATTTTTTATGAGTTCTTTCTACAGAAACAATTACAAAATGCATGCAAATATATTAACTTACAGATGGCCGACTTCGTGAGCAGTTACAATGATACCGGAAAATCCACCGTTATCTTCAATCATTCCTACGGCTTCGGATGATTGTTTTGTTGCGTTTCTGTCGCATGCACCGGCTACGTATGCGTAACCTGCAGAATTTATCATTATTTTATATTTTTGCAAAAGATTGTAATTAATAATACACGGAAAGAGCCGCATTTGTCATATAATACGTTATCTTGGCAGACTTACCCAAAATCGATGGCTCGCAATAGTCATCAGTAATCATATTACACAAATCTAGACTGAAATTATATCGGATTGTATTATTTTTTTGTCTATGCGTTATTTTTAAGTGATTCTAAAAATTAAACAAACAAACTTATATGGGAATTACCGCCCAGCAAACGAGAATGGATTTAAATGAATTGAAATGGATTCAGATTTTCCGAAATATTGATTCACGAATATTAAAATGAATGCATTTTTATTCATTTATAGGAATTGCATGGAGCATATCTTTATATCTTTCAATTTAAAAATATTAGCTTTTTCTGTGCAACACACACACACACACACACACACACACACACACACACACACACACACACACACACACACACACACACACACACACACACACACACACACACACACACACACACCCACACACACACACACACA
>Ga0157363_1004858_pt1 | contig 12481 bp, 11 predicted proteins | sample AttsexASBM1_FD_111477 | JGI IMG/M metagenome (GOLD analysis project Ga0157363, IMG submission 111477) | Fungus gardens microbial communities from leaf cutter ant in Ribeirão Preto, State of São Paulo, Brazil - Atta sexdens ASBM1 | ecosystem: Host-associated > Fungi > Mycelium > Unclassified ...
GAAAAGGAGCTTGCAGAACAGCTTGGCGTTACGCAGCAAGCCATTTCCGTACGATTACATACGAATAAAGATTGAATTTTACAAAAAAAAGCTCAGAACTTTTTTGTACACCTAATAAATATCTCGTAAACTGTTGCATTTTAATATAATACTGTTTCTGAATTAAGGGAAGGGGTTACACTATTACTACAATTTATTAAAATTTATATATTATTTAGGATGTCCCCCGCTCCTTATTGATGCCTAGGGCGGCCGAGATTGCCGAGAAAGCATTTTTGGCTTGCCGCTTGAAACAAGCGACTAGTGAGAAGGAACTTATTGTCTCTTTCACTCTCGGCGCGCTGCAGGCGAGCATACTGACATGGACTCGTACTTGTATATTACAGCGCCGTATCACAATAAATAATCTTATAGGTGGAAAACTTATAGGTGGAAAAATTTTGATGATGAAATTTATGTTGCGTGCCATTTCGTTATTATTTGCTTAATTGTGAAAATGTGACTTGTCTCGTACTTATCAAAGTCGTAATTATCGATAAAAATTAAAGTTATTTTGGAATTTTATATGTAAAAGCGTATATTTTACTCATTTCGACAGCTGTCGGATCGTGTGTCTCTGCCTGAAGGGCTCACTTTGCGTGCCTTCTATTACATTTACTAATTGTCAAGGGAAGAAAGGACAGTTTTCATCAATTTTTACAATTGTTTTAAAGTTATCTCGTCATTTCGTTTTATCCAAATTGTCTTTATTTAAAAATGCCACGCAACATAAATTAACGTGTCATTCCTCGCTTTTGACATTACGATTCCAACATGAGATTCCACACGCCGCGACTAGTCAGGATCTTTAAGATCTATAATAAATGCACTATCATTGTTTTCATAGCGATATGCTATAGACTAATTCCACTCTGTAAGAGAGTGGAATCAGATTCGTCTATTGGCTGGGCTATCGCGAGGATGGAAGACGATATTCGAGAAGATCTGTAATGCAAGGAGTCAGGCTAGGATACTTACGGAGAATATTCAATCTTTCGTCGGTCTTCTAATAAAGGTGATCATCTGAATTGTCTGTACGGATAGCACAGTCTTTGCGACGTCTCATCATATTTGTCAAACATTCCATTGAGATTCAACTCAATAGCAAAATATCCAAAATCAATATATAAGACAATTTTAAAATATCTTTAAGAATTTTTTCAAGAAAAGTTGATTTTAGATATTCTGCTCATTGGATAACCAAAAAAAAAAAAAGATGCGAAAATTGCAAAATGATAGAGGACTTTTCAACTCAGTTTTTTTATTAGGAAGAGCACTATATGATTAGTGAATGTTATTTCAGATACCTGTATAAATATGTATTATAAAGCAATATTTAAAAAATGGTTTTCTTTTTTAATTTTAATTAGAATCTGGGAATTCCGTATTTCTCACATGAAGTCTCACATAGCTTCTAATAATATAATTCATGGAATAATATAATTCATGGAATAATATACATGTAATTCAAAACATAATAGAAATATGTTTCATAAGCAATTGCAAAATTCGTCATCTTCAATTCTGGACTTGCAACTCTGTAAAACTCGTTTCACAAGTGATTGTAAATTTTACCATGAATTCTTGACTAGCATTTATTGTCAATATTCTTTAATTTATATAACATCTTTATATTTTAATGATGATGATGGTCAAATCTTGACCGAAACGTCTATTTTAACATAATACGATATATAATTTTAAATATATGACTTGTTCGGTATCCCAATCGTTTACGACGTCTAGTCATATCGTCTAATCACATCGACAAAAAATCGATCAATCCACGAGATGTCGATTATTAAGTGATGCACGCGCGTAATCGATCTAAAACACTCAGATCATTGTGACCGCTCTAACTGTCTCGTCGACTGCACGCGTCTCGTAGAAAAGTATTACCACGCTACCGCTAAGATCCTTTCCGTATACATTGTAAAACACGTTCGCCCGCGTTTGAGGTTTATTCAATAAAAATTTGGAAAGCAGAGAAATTCTCATTTTTCTTGACCAAGTGTCCTCGAAGCAATCATACCGCGGGAAACGCTTGGACGGTAATCACGTGGCCGCGCCATTACAAATCCAACCGTGAACGCCACAAGATCGCCAACATTTCTTTGGTTCTTTGAGCCGAATTCTGTCAAGCCTCAGTGAAGTGGCGAGCAGCAATTTGGCAATTAGGTAAGGGTATCTTATCGAGACGGGACAAGCATCGCACCAGCAGCAGCACACAATTCATAAAGCAGTCGCAAGGTCCGCGTCTAAGCATCAGAGACGTAGCCGGCTCATATTACGTCACATCCTGACGGAGAATTACGTTTTGCGAAATCCTGTCGACGGAAAGCAAGGCCCAATCTAGACGACGTGCAACGGAAGTCATCCCTCAACATCTGCGAGAGAAACATTTCCGTTCAACAACGTTCGACTGGAAGACATCTAGCATTTATCGCATCCCCTTCTAGGATTTATTGCGTGCGTAACAAGGTTAGGAAGACCATTGTCTCCGTTGTCAACCAAGTTCCCTTCGCCGTGTCCGTTGCGTACACGCGTTTGCATTTACATTCGACCAATCAGAAGTGACGATATTTAAGCGACACCGCGCGGCCATAAAGGTACGCGTATCAGAACTTATGTAGAATCAATCACCGCCATTACCCTATCAATAGTGACTCATTTCAATGAGCGGACGGCGAAACTCGAACATTATTGAGCGGAATATAATGATGTGCAATTGCATCTAGAATCTTTAGATGAAGAGATCTTTAGAATCCGATGTGATCGAGACGGTTTCGAGGAAGCGTACTATGCGTTATTCGTTAAGATCCGCGAGCTCATTTCCTCTTCGCCGACATTGCGAACGTCCATCTTTTCTCCGTCCTCTTCAAATGTTCGCGACTCAGATAGTAGTACGCACATTCCTAAGCTAAATTTACCAACATTTTCCGGCAAATATGATGAATGGTTCCCGTTTTTCGATATATTCAACTCGGTTATCCATTCCAACTCGCTCTCAAATATGCAAAGATTTCAGTACCTACGAGCGTCACTCACCGGCGATGCAAGCGCTGTAATTAGTTTAGTCATTAAAATTGTCGGATGCTAATTACGATGTCGCGTGATCAATTCTCAGGGAGCAATATGACAACAAGCGCATGATCAAACTCACATCAATGCCATATTGGATTTGCCGACCATGACAAAGGAAAATGCAATCGATCTCAGAAGACTCTCTGACAGCCATGAAACATTTGCCCTTCAGGCATTGAAGCATCCCACGATGCATTGAGATGATCTTCTCGTTCCCAATCTCTCTAAACTTGACTCACTCACGTTACGCGAGTGGCGAATCTCCTTAATGGGCAAGGAGCTGCCGTCGCTTAAACAGCTGTTAGATTTTATCGCTCATCGATGTCAGGTGCTCGAGCCTATCACAAGGGCTAACTTCATTTCTGCAAAGAAGATCGAGGCAAAATCGCAGGCAAATGTTAAGTGGTGCGCAGCTACCGTTAAACCTAAATGCAACTTCTGTCAAGGAGAACACGTCACTTATTATTGCAAAAACTTCGTGGCACTTTCAGTATCACAAATAAAATTCGCGGAAATTCGCAGTCGCAAACTTTGCGTCAATTATTTGCGCTCCTCTTCTTATGCATCAAGTAAATGCATTTCCGGTCAATGCAAGGTCTGTCAGGCAAAGCACAATACGCTGCTTCATATGCCCTCAGCCACAGACCCATCGACTAACAATACCGATAAAGAAGTTATACTTAAGGCAACCCTCCCCCCTCTGTCCTAGCGAATTATGCTTCAGAATCATTTAATAGCAAACAAGTCATGCTTTCGACTGCGGTTGTGCTCGTCTGCGACAGCGACGGCTCGCGCAGGATGTCGAGCTTTGTTGGATTGTGGATCACAAGCGAACTTCATAGCCAAGAAATTTGTGAAAGCTCTTGATTTAGAAACGCGTCCATTAAATGTCTCGATTTCCGGCGTCAATGGCACGGTAACCTCGTCCAATCACGTGGTTAAAATCAAATTACAATCGCGACTTAACTCGTACACCGCTATCGAATGCAGATTACTGATCAGTAACGATGCATGCAAAATTCCGGTGATTTCTTTGGCGCGGGACAAATTTAATTTTCCGCGCAACATTCGTTTAGCTGATCCGCGATTTCACATATCGTCGGATATTGATCTTTTAATCGGAACGGATACAGTCGACGAATTAAAATTAATTCGCGATGAAACCATTCAGCTATTAAAATTAGGAGCATTCGAGTTAAGCAAATGGGCCTCGAACTGCTCTGAACTATTGGAGATAGACAATCGAGACTGTGTGCCAATCATTATCAGAGATAACGCTACTCATGTATTCTGGGCATGCAATGGAATCAGTGCCAGAATACGTTTCTCTGCAAACTTGATACAGGAACTCACATTGTATCAAAATACTTTTCGTTGTATCAAAATACTTTCCGAGGTCGCTAAATTGTTCGATCCTCTGGGCCTTCTGGGTCCGGTCATTGTGTTCGCAAAACTCATCTTGCAAGACTTGCGACAATTGGTCGTCCAATGGGACGAGTTCCTCAGGACATCCACACTCGTTGGATTGCCTTCAGAACACAGATGAGTGATTTGAATCAACTAAGAATTCCTCGATGCGTTAAACTCAACAACAATGCCCATCAACCAATCGTAGAAGTACACGGATTTTGCGACGCCAACGCGCGTTCGGAGCCTACATATTTGCATCAAGCTCAGTATCAACAACTATCGGTATCACTCCAAGTTACTGTGCTCAAAGTCTCGCGTCGCGCCGCTCAAGACCGTCTCGCTACCGCGATTAGAGTTATCGGTCGCCTTACTTTTGGCGTGCTTAATCAACAAGATTAGAGAGTCTTTGGAGCTCTCGCAATGCCCTATGATTGGACTCAACGATTGCATTAAACTGGGCAACCTCCCCCTCGCGACAGTGGTCAGTTTTTGTGATAAACAGGGTAGGTGAAATTCAGCGCCTAACAGAAATCAAACGCTGGCGTCATGTCGCATTCTCCGACAAGCCTGCCGATATATTGTCGCGAGGGCTAAATCCCTATGACATAATCAATGCTGAGAGGTAGCGTAATGGCCCCGAATTTCTAAAATGGGATGAAGAACACTGGTCGCCCAATGTTTTCCTGCGTTTAAACAATGATCTTCCCGAACAAAGGAAAATCCGCGCAACCCCTTATGCAACTGCTTATATGATTCTATGAATTTATATACTATGTATGTAGTCTTTTGAAACGTGCATCGAGATTTTTTGGTCTTGAACTCTATTAAATTACCACAATAATATCACGAATTAAATTAGGATGCCGTCCTATGTACGCGGAATCGGAATGACGGAACGGATTTCTTACTAGAAAATTGAGTTCATTACAATTCCATTCCATAGAAATTTTTCTTTCCATCCCATGTAGCCGAAACGGAATGAAAACGGACGCCTCGGTCGCAAGCTAATTTACTTAATTTAATCGATATTTCATTATTTTAATGTGATTAAAGCAGTAATAATGCATAATTTGTGCAATTATATTATCTATAACATTACTTTAAATATTCAAAAATACTGAATTATAAGAGTGAGATATTTTGTTACCAAAATTTCATTGCGTTCAGACTATATAAGATGGGTAGAGAAAATTTTTACAAAACAGAATGGCATGTTCAGTTGAGGTTTGGTTGAATTTAAAAATTGAAATGAATGTTTAGAAACTTTTTTTGTAAATCTACAACGATGGATGAAGAAATAATGTTACTAATGTTAAAATTATTGCGCAAAGCAAGAAATGTGCTAAGTGCTGGTAAGAGTACGAAAAGTTTATTTCGCTTATAACGTTCTATTGCAATAGCAGAATATATAAGAAAACGAAAATTCTGGATACAGTTAGTTACACAAAGAGTGAGGCATCTCCAAGACGCGCAAATAACAATTTAGTCATTGGAATGCAAACGACCGCTCGTGAAAAGTTCTTCAATTATTTGAGAATGACATCGAAATTATTTAAAGCACTACTGGCATTAATTGGATTACGTATATATAAAACAAGAGCATGTCGTATTGAAAAACGAGAATTATTTTCTTCTTCGAAGTTGTCAAATTCTCAACCATCAACAATAGCTGTAATACAATCGACTTAGCTTGTAATCGACATGACATTCTATTGATTCCATATCTCTATACCATTCCGATCATGATTTCGATGATTCCGATACAGTAGAGAAACTTTTTACGGAATGGAATGCTAGTGAACTCATTTCTAATAAGAAATCCATTCCATCGTTCTGATTCCGCGTACATGGATCGATACTCTTAGCATTTCAAGATGAAAAATCATTTCGGCGCGTTTCAAAAGACTACATACGTAGTATATAAATTTACACAGAATCATATAAACATTTTAAAATCCAGCTAGACTTTGATTTCTATAGTTTATGTTATCACGTATAATATATTATATAATATATTATATTGTTTACTTATATATAATATATTATATTGTTTACTTATTTATTTAATATTTTACTAATTCTGCACAAATTTCTTCCTTTTCTTTATGTATTATGTATACTTATTATAACAGGTGATGGCAGAATGACAGGAAGGAGCCATATTGCTTTTTGCAAGATGACGCATTCTATTGGTTGAACAAATTGATTACTGCGCGTCACAGATTTGAATGGTTCCATCATAGATTTGAAGTATCTTAGAATCTGAAGTCTGCTTCCGAAACATTTTTTTTTATTTTAACTAAGAGTACATGATAATTATTTAATCGCTATTTAGTAGATTACGAGTTGCATTATAATAATAAAAAAATGGCAATAAATATGTCAAGGAACACAAATACTTTAGTAACAAGAAGTAAGTTAATGCAGTAAAATTAAATTACGATTAGGTTATATTAAATGTAACATATATTATATAATTTATTATTTTTATAAATTTACAATGCCAATTTTGTATTTCACTATAAAGATTTTTTTAATGTATTAACACAATATAGAATCTTAAACTTGTGTCAACTATAACAAAATGCTCAAGATCGTAATTTTAAATATAATTAAATAAATTAAATTAAATATCAATATTTATTCAAGAAAATGTCTCATCTTTGTATCCAATATCACTGATATATTACTGATAGATATATCAGTATTCAATAATTCTATGCGACAATTTGCCTGATAATTAACATGTAAAACGTTAATGTTTTATCTAAAAAACTTCGCAATTTAATAAAGATTATTCATTTATTATTATTTCAATTGGTAGTCTATAATTCAGATCGACTGTCGCGTGCTAGATTAGAGCAACATACCAAAATATTTGCGTCTATGTGTCCTGATGAAATCCTTGATTATTATGACAATTACGAGACCAGAGAATATGACACAACGTTGATGCTCGGTGATGTTTCAGGTTAGAGATATTTGTTGAATTATTATATATCAATCATTATCATGACAAATATATCAATCATTATCATGACAAATCACAAATAATATGCAATTGTAATTAATGCAGGTTTCACAGATCTCACAGAAAAATACACGAAGACTGGTGTTGGTGGTCCATCTAAGTTATCGGAAACTTTAAATAGCTATATCGGCGCGATGGTGCAGGAAATTCTTTCTCATAATGGAGATGTTGTGAAATTTTCTGGTGATGCGTTTATAGTAATGTGGAAGCTCCAAGAAGGGATGCTTATGCGTGATATTGCCACAGAGGCAATGCAAACTGCATGCATCATACAGAAACATTTTGGAACCTATAACACTGATGTTGGTGTATCACTCAGAGGTACAATTGCATCAATAATGCATCAATATATCAAAATACTAAATTCTAGCACTTTTTAAAAAATCAACATTAATAAGTCTACAAATCAAAATTTACAAGCATGTATTAGTCGACAGATTTATATTTTTTAGAAACATTATATCCCAATAATCGAGAATGGATTGAAATATATTCAGATTTTCAGAAATATTGATTCACGAATGTTAAAATGAATGCTTTTCAATCCTGAATGTATTTTTATTCATTCATAGGAATTGTATATCTTTATGTCTTTCAATCTAAAAATAATATTAGCTTTTTTTGTGCATTGTGAATACTGTTCAATTCAAAATTTTGAATAAGAAATGCAGTTTCTCAATCCAATTGAATCCAATTGAATCTAATTGAATCCAATTGAATCCAATTAAATCCAAAAAAAGTATTCACTATTTAAAATACGCATTCGGATAGAAAAAAATTCAATTCATTTTAATCCATTCTCATTTGTTGGGATAGATTGTAAAATCCTCGATATGACGGTAATTTAAAAAAGTTAATTCAATAATGTCTTTGACAGTAAAACTTGCCATTGCTTCCGGAATAACGTATTTCACGTCTATTGGTGATCCAGAAACGATGTCTTATTATGTCATTACTGGAAAACCTGTTTGGGATGTAAAGTTTGCCGAAGGATTATGCAGGTATTACATATAGTGAAATATTATCTATCATTTTAACTTATTTATTAAAATGTAAGTAGGTATAAATTATGCAATAATATATAAGTTTAAAGTGAAACAAATAAAAAAGGAAGAAACAAGGATAAAAATTCATCTTTATGTAATCTATTCATTAATTATAAATAATTAGTATAAATTTATAAGTTGTCATTATAAATATAAATTAATACAACCAATAGAATCAATGTCTTTAACGGTCTTAACTGGATCTTAAATGCTCATTTAATTCTATATGAATTTATATATGTAATTTTTGAAACTGTGCGCCGATATGATTTTTCGGACTTGAAACGCAATTCTATTAAACTACCGCATTAATATCACGAATTAAATTGACTAGCAATTTAACATTTTAATACTTTTTCGCATCTTAGAATGATTTTAATAATGCTGATGTATTAAAATTTGTAAACAATTGATTCTTGCGAAAAATATTATCTCTGGGAATCGAATCTAGATTTTTTGCATTTAAGGTTTAGAACACTCGCACGAAATGCAAGAGATCTGGATTCGACTTCTGGCCAAGATAATATTTTTTGCAATAATTAATTACAGATTTAGTATGTCACTCAGCTAAGATTTAGTATGTCATTCATTATTAAAATTTTAAGATGCGAAAAAGCATCAAATTGTTAAATTGTTAATCAATTTAACTCGTATATTACTACGATAGTTTAGTAGAGTTTGCGTTTCAAGACCGAAAAATCGATGCGCAGTTTAAAAGATTACATACATAGTATATAAATTCACACAGAATTAAACACTGAAGATCCAGTTAAGACTGTTAAAAGCATTGATTCAGTTGGTTGTGTTCTCATATATACGATCAAATAAGATTCAATATTTCATATTATAAATTAATAAATATCAATTTATTTATACATTTATAAGTAAAAAAATACCAAAGAGAATAAAAAATAAAATTTGCTCCGTTAATTTAATTTATTAAAATTATTTTTTGTTAATTTTATGAGAGACGTACAAATCAAATATATATATAGATACAATGATAAATTCTATCTAGAGGTGGCGATATTCTTGTGGCGCCCAGTAGTTGGCAATGGGCAAATCCTAGCGATTATGTTTATGAAAAGTTGCCGAATGATATACATACTTTGATCATAGCTTGCTCAGCAACGTGGTATCAGTCTAGACCTCCCGATATTTACATTGGTATTGATATTACATTGGTATTATCAGAATATGATATTTTATATTGTTAAAATAAGATGTTTGAAAACGAATATTAGTTCTTTGAGATTAATTTGTAGTTGTTTAGCTTTGTTTAATAAATTTAACGTTATAATATTTAAACTAATTATTTAATTGGCCTCGCTGGCAAATCTAAGGACTTTTTTGTATCGTATATTAGTTGATTTACTCTCTCTCTCTCTCTCTCTCTCTCTCTCTCTCTCTCTCTCTCTGTGTGTTTTTTACGATAATTTATATAAAGGTTCTTCAACTTTATTATGAGATGACTAATGTATAAATGTTTTTCAATCTTATTTCATGATATATTTGCTTTGTATAAATTAATACTTTGAATGCTTTCGCAGTGTGACAACTTATCCGAGATATCAATAATAAATTTCTAACTACGTAAATAAATGTAGCTATAAAGTTTGTCAATTTGACAAACTCTAATTTTAATAATAATATTGCAAAAGATAATAGCCACATGAACAATTTTAATATATTACTTAGCTGATTAACTAATCAAAATATATATTTCTGTCGTTGACAAACGACAAGTCTAATAATGTGCGTATTATTGAATACAATATTTATAGTTTTACACCAAAAACCGCAATTTATCTGAATATTATGAAACGCAAATCTATCCTTGACTATGAGCTCACCGGAGGCTGCCAGAAAAAGGGAAAATCAGAACAAAATCAGTTAGGATACTATAATTCGTTGTTCGCATATATATAATCAATTAACGAGACTCAAACTTACATTAGCAAACTCGAAACGTAATTATTTTTAACACTTTCCCTTAATTCGTATCAAATTTGCTAATAATCTTTTCCTTTAAATACATAACTTTATAGTTGTTAATGGCTTAGTAAGTAAATCGACTATTATTTCAGTTGAACAATATTTCAAAGCAATCACATTTTAATTATCCATATTTAGAATAATTTTAATATTTATGTTTAACAATTCTTCTAATAATGATTTCAAATAAACTAGTTCTTTGCAACATTCATCTGCCATAATGTACTCGGAATCTCTGCTTAGTGAGAAATGACAATGGAATTGATGTTGAATCAACATTGTTCGACATCAATTTGATGATTTCAACATTGATTCAATGTCGATTTTATTATCATTTGTTACTGGGTGTTGTAGATTGAGCGATAACAGATTATTTCCTAGAAAACCAGTTAACTGGTCCACCTGGGTAGAATATTATAAAATCAATAATACTTCTTCTTGTTTCTTGATCTCTAGAAAAGCTTAGCATCCGAATATGCTTTCAACAGCCTAATATTATCATTTTTTTATTGTAACTATGCCTTGTCCATATTTCCAGCAAGATATTTCAGTTCATTAATATTTTCTTGCATTGGATCTGTTACAACGTACTGAATGAATGCAATAAGATTGAAAACTATGCAAAAAGGTTTATTATAGCGCTTAAGGATCTTGGTTGAGTCGCCACACTCTCGACTATCTACTTTGCGTGACAATTGCAAGGTGATGCAAAAAACTATTACTTTTGTTAGAGTAGATATAAAAAGAATAATATTAATTAGCTGGAAGTCGCCATTTTGTGTCCTATATCTGAGATATCTATATGACGCAATTCCTTTTCGTCTTAAGCTCTTCTTTCTTGTTATGTTATTTTTTTTCTAACAGTAAGGACACTTAATGATGGAACCAATCAGCATTAGGCACATACATTAGCGCCACTCTCTTTATACCCACTCTAATATTACTATATACATATATACTATATACATATAGTATAACCTAGGATATTTCGTATCGACACCTTTGATCTCCGTATCGTCAGCCATGTCATGTGAGCATCCGCCACACATTAACACACGTTAACATTAAAAAAATCCAGGGCCGAATAGAGAATGTAATGCCTTATAAATAATAATGTAATCACATATTATTACCACATTGGTTAATACTGCACATAACATAACTTTTCTATATTTTATCCATTTCTTTATATATAAAACAGCTCCCGCAAACTGTTTACTTTTCTGTATACATATGGAGTGCATGTGATAATGCATTATGTGTGAAACAGAATCAACAGAACGCAGCCATGTACGTTATTGTCATCTTGCATTTCATTGAATCTGGCTCAAAACAAAAGCTACGTAGCCATATCTGCGCGGACCCGCATTTTTTCGCAAGTGTTCTTATTATATCTGTGCTATTACTTGTTATAAGACGGGAAAATAAACTTATCTTTAACATTTAGCTCCTAATAAATTATCTTTAACATTCAGCTCCTCTTGAAAGGTCTCCTATCAAAACTAAATATTATAGTGTATAATGTGTTATGTTAAATTCATAGAGTTTGTAGCAATCATTTTGATGTATATCATTTTGAGGTTATATTTTTAAAATATATTTTTCAATTTGTTAATGTTTGTTTGGCATTTGTATTTTTTTAAGATTATAACAAAAAAATAACTGAAAAAAAATATTTGAGGAAAGAAGAATAGTTATTAAAATGAAAAATGAAGGACATATTAAGTGTACAACTTTGCTTCCGCCGTTTTCTTATAGATGGCTTTAGCGGTAAGTGGTGGTCGAAATAAATAGATCATAGACGTCATACAATAAATTTGGGCATCTGTCAACATAACCCCATAGAAACATTAGTCGATTTGTGTCTGCATCATAA
>Ga0157363_1004859_pt1 | contig 12481 bp, 4 predicted proteins | sample AttsexASBM1_FD_111477 | JGI IMG/M metagenome (GOLD analysis project Ga0157363, IMG submission 111477) | Fungus gardens microbial communities from leaf cutter ant in Ribeirão Preto, State of São Paulo, Brazil - Atta sexdens ASBM1 | ecosystem: Host-associated > Fungi > Mycelium > Unclassified ...
AAAATGAAATACATTCTTCTAAAAGTAAAATGTATCATTAGAGTTAAAATATTAACAAAATCGTAAATATTCTACTTTTGTTGAAAAATTAAATGAATTTTTTATTCATTTGAAATTTGTTTTTTTTTTAATTTCTAAAATTACAAAGTAGTAAAGATATTCCTTAGTTGAATTATAACAATTTTTATTTAATAACAAATATATCGTAACTGAAAAATCGTCGAGAAGATTTATGTATTGAAACATCACTATTGATTGGATCGTACAGTTTTCAAGTAGTAAAGTTTTACGCTTTTTCGACAGAACATAAAAATTTTGGACTGATGCCATGCCATTTCAGAAAGTGCTCTCTAGTTTACAGAGTGGTGTTCAGAGAGTGCTCTCTAGTTCACAGAGTGGGTTTTAATTTATAATTTGTCCATTCGCCAAGCAATGTAATTGATAGAAATATTTATGTCAGATGGATCAGTCTCATTCACCCGTGGTGGCACCTCGCTTCGCCTCAGTCGGTGGATACGACTCCCTGTTGGCACCGCCAATCAGGCAACCGAGGTTGGCTCCCCCGGTCGATCACAGAAGATGTAGCTCGGTCACCTGTAGCAGCACTGGAAGCAGTTATCTGGAACGAAGGGGTTCAGCCATGGTAATGCCGTGCCTTCCACCTCCTCCATCCTACCCGCGTCACGCCGCCTACGATGAGCCATGGGATTTATATTACCCTATCGATATCCAGGTATACTCGATATATTTGCAATTTTATGTCTTTCGAAACTTATTCCTTTTTAATAATCTTTTCAATAGTCGACATTGAAAATTTAATGGTCTGAGTCTATTTTTATTTAGAAATTACTCTGAGTCTATTTTTATTTAGAATCTTTATTCTATAATATTTTAAATAAAATTGTCAAAATCTTAAATATTAATATTTCTTCTTTTTACGTTAGGCCTGTGTTATACCTCTCTCATTTGCTTGTTCGCGCACTCTAATTATTCAATAATTGTCACAAGCACATGACTTATAGTTTTAATGCCGATTCCAAACGACGGATTTTTCGAAAGATATTTCTGTGGGCAAGAATATTCTCGGAAGATTGCCGGCTTTTTCCAAAAGGAGACATGAGCAAATATTTTGGTTCCTTTACCAGGTTCCGGACCTTTGCGCTGTCTATCATGTCATGTTCGCGCTCTAGATAATGTGTACCTTCGAACAAGTGACACAAGTACAACACAGTGATCATGTCATCCTTGTTTAACATTGACAAACAACAAGGATGTAATGACACTATCATCTGTGTTACTTGTTGGAAGGCATACAATAATACGATTACTCATATTATTACAATTCTATTATAACACTAATACTTTATTATTCCATTTTAGAATATAATTTAGCTCACCTGCTACAAATGATAAATAAAAATGAATTATGGTTCCTGCACACTGGACACGGAAATGTTTGCCGTGCGACAGAATGCAACACAGTAACCAAATGAACATATTAGGAGCTGTAAGCTTATTGGCTATTGCGTCACATTTTTCCGCGCAGCAAGCGTTTTCGCATCCAATGTGCAGAAGCCATTAAACTACATTTAGTGCTAAAAAATAAAATATCACCAAATATTATTCATTTGAAAATTTCTATAATATAATCAGGTCATACAGCCAACTCCGGATTTATCGCCATGCGGAAGCGAAGTCGGTCTTTATGCCGGTGCAGTCGGCAGCCTTATGGCGGCGTCATCGGGCAAAAGAGCACCGTTGGCATCGATGGGTAGCGTAGATCCTCCCGATCCAGATACCAGATCGCTCGGCTCCGATTCCGTCTTTCTGAAGAACGAGGACGAAGAGCAGTGCGTCGATACTGAGGACGAGGTCTCGGGTTTTTCTACGGACTCGGATGCGCCTGGGCCAAGCTGTCGACGGTTCCTACGGGTGCCTTCTAGGAAAAAACGGATCCCCGAAAAATGGGACGGATGCGCGGGCTGCGTGCCCAGACGACGGGCCGGTAGTAAACCCTGCCAAGAATGTTTGACCATCAGTGCCGCCGTCGAAACCTCCAGGTAAATCCTTATTACGAATTCACACGAAAAAAAAAATGTTGCTGTCATAATGAGAGACTGTATAGCTACGATTTTAAAACGAAAAACCTTTTTTATCATAACTAACAATACGAGTATAATAACGAACATGTATAAATATTTATAATCACAAAAATATCAAACAATTCAATCTACTTAAAATTTTCTTAATGATACAATTGGATGTATAGAACAAAATAATTATACAAAAATTTTCTCCCAAAAAACATCAAAGAACTTGATTATTATATTACTTGTTATAAATGTTTACACATTTAAGTACTTGTATCTGCGCTTCTTTTTTTTCCTATGATTGTATATTATTAAAATATTTTTTTCTTCTTTAATTAATAAACTTTTGATAATAGGTCGCAACCAGCCTCAACGACAACCAGTAGCAGTCAGAGTAGCGTGGGATCTCCACCGTGTTCACCGCCGATCGAGCTAAGGCACAGACCACCACCAACGCCATTACCATCAATCCCGCCAATATGGTCCCAAGAAACACTCTTTTAGAATGCATCTTTCGTAGTGAGCATGTCCTTCGACCTGTTTTTATCGAGATACGAATGTCGATATCTGAGGAAATCATTTGCTCAAAAGTTGAACATTATCTAATCTTTAACCGTCTTGTACTTTTAGAAAACAACCTCTTTTTTTTCTTGAAGCTTCATCGTCATTAAAACCAGATAATTATAATATACATGAATTTGGAGATTCAATTGTTATATCGATCAGTGAATTCAACTAGAATTCACGAATGCAACAATTGTCGTATGGAATTGTTATAAAACTATTTTTAAAAATCTAAATTTTGATGAAATTAAAAGAAAACAAAATAAAATTATGTATATTGGATACCATACTTAGTCTTTATAAATGGCAAGAATGAAGAAAAAAGCTACATAAAGAACAAACATAATATTGATGAAGGGAAAAGACGAGAGAAGAACCATATACGAAACGTAGAAAAAGAACGATGAAAAACATTTTCCGAGCGCGCGAGGAAAATATCGGAGATTTTCGATATTACAGCGGTGACTTCTGTCCCGGAACCAGAGCAAACCCATCTTAAGGTAGTCCAAATCGAAAGCATTTTACGCGGATTGTATGGTACACTCCATAGCAAGCACGAAACCCGAGTCAAATTACTCGCCCGTTTAAAAGGACGAAACGCAAGACGAGGCCGACGGTGACTTACAATTAGTCTAATTATATTTGAGATTTCATCTACCGACATATTTCAGTCATCTGCCTACCTCGTTATACTTGAGAATATATTTGAGTTACCAAACAATGCATACGCGCGCAGTCGGATCTGAAAGTTCACATAACTATATTGTGGATATACCCACCAGCATCCCGATGTACCAGAGAAAATGCGCGCAATTTATCTGGCATCGTAAGCCTCCATAATCTCTTATGTAGTCGAAGAAGATTGGACGACTTCATTATTTTCCGTCACTCAACCATATTCTTGAATCTCTTCATACAAGCATCCTCCGTAATACGACCAGGCGCACATCGACATCCGTGATCCATTTAACAACGAAAGCAAAGCAAATGCACTTCCTCGCTTAAGACATTCATCGCGTCCTAATTGGCATTCGTGATGCCGCTCAAGATCGTGAGATCTTGAGCAGCCAAATTTGGGATAAGGACGCATGCAATGGTGATCTAATATCGCACAAAGGACTATCCGAGAAATGAGCGAAGAAACTCGTTCCAATCGATCAGGGTGAACCGCGTAACTCGCAACTCAGGAGACTGTCGAAGGAAGGCCGATTGACAATGTCACGGAGGAAATAGGGAATTATTTTTATATACAAACGCGACGATAATCAAGTTCATTGAACAGATACTTCTCGTGAAAACAATAATACGCTCGCAATATGCTCGATTGTATGATGTTGGTGTAACATGTGATTTTCAGCGAGACGAGCGGATGGAAGAGTGAAATAGAAAGAAAGAAAAAGAGAGAGAGAAAGAGAGAGAGAGAGAGAGAGAGAGAGAGAGAGAGAGAAAGAAATCTGAGTGAGAGAGAGAGAGAGAGAGAGAGAGAGAGAGAGAAACGAGGGAAACAGCACTTTTGTTCGGATAATCGTCGAACCGGTTTTTCCTGTCACGATTTTTCCATCAGGGCCGATTCGCCGTCGATCTGACGGTTTCCCTAACGCGAGGAAATAAAACGTATTTCTATTTGTGTAATCTTGTAAGCTCTGTAAAGTTTTGGGTGTACGTGTACGTGTCTATAACCCTTTTGTGCGTGCGATAAATAAACACCGTGCTCGATGGAGGGGAACCGGAAAAGAGCGATTGCCGTAAACGGTCCCAGCGAATCAAAGTTGCCCAAGTTTCCTGATTGCCGTATTTTTGCGAAGTGATCTGTTTTATCGGTCTTTTCGGCAAAGTTGTTTGATAAATTTGTCCCTGGACAACTGGAATATCGATCGATTGAATATTCCATGGAAATAAAAATTCTTACAAATCAGGCCTGTATCTGATTTAAAGAAAAAGTAAAGTACTTGAAAGCAATAAGAGCAAGATTAAGTGAAATTGCTTTAGTTCTTTATCTCCATTAATTCAGTGATATTAGCTGACGAGAAGCTCGCTGGGTGTAGAAAGTCAAATGTATTAAAATATTAGAGCGCGTCGATGTAAAGAACAAAAAGATAAAAAAAAGATATATAGTAGACGAGATATTTATCGTTGACAAGAGCAACTTGTGTCTATTTTCGATAAAAAGGTAAAATGTAGTTGAACCAGGCGAGCCATATATGCCTCTACGTCTACATCTGGAGACTTTTCCGCCGAGGCTAACATCACTGCCGGTCAGCCCCTCCAGGCACACGATGATAAACGAATAAAAAACAGAAAATACAGTAAAACACATTTACATAAAAGAAAAATGAGCGCACGAGGACTACCTACCGTTGTTCTAGCCAAGAGTTTGTATAGTAGACAAATAAGACGAGCCGAAAAGTTATTATATCGGGAATAAAAAAAGAAAAAGAGAAGAAATATTATGTAATAGGCCACGCACGCAGTGCTACGACCGTTACTTTTAGATAAGTGTACATACATGCACGTTGCGTTACGTTGAGCGTATACGATAGCGACTCGTCTTCGCCAATCGACAAAGAACAGAGAGAAGGCGAGACTCTGACGTCGCGTTGTCTACGTGAAGAAGAGACTTTATATTACATTGGCTGCGTTCCAAACTTCGCCCCGGAGAGGTACGAATTTAACAAGCCGCAAAACAAGACACGAAATACGGAGAGAATGTATACTCGGATGACTACTAGATCCATGTAATTCCCTCTAGTAATTTATATGCGGTTATCCATTACACTCGCGGCCATTAGGCAAAAAAATGTCAACTTTTGCGAACCTAAGATATTACAAGAAAGTTTCTCGGAGATAAAAAGAAAAAGAGAAAGAGAGAGACAGCGAGAAATGTCCAAACTTCAAGGAATACACGTAAAAGTTTCGTGATAAATAAGGGGAAGTCCCTAATTGGATATCGTATGCCTTATTGAATTATTGTATTTATATATACGTATATAAAAGCCGACATTTCGCTTGAGAATTATGATGACGTTATGAGAAAGTAGTCGTCACAAGAGGCGAAGTTCTAGAACGCGGCTGTAGGAGAATAAAATACAATTATTACTACCGCGAGGTGCGTTTTGCTATATGCCAACACGCTGAATGAATTGTTCCAATCCATTTCTTCTATTGACGCACGTACCTATCATTTTTCTTTTTAACAAATAATATATTAAAAACAAATAGAAAAAAAATCTATTTGAAATTTCTTCGAAAGTCCCGCATTTAATACGAATAATTATGCGTTATATACTTTTGTCGTAGCTCTCAATTCGCACAATATCGCATAAGTGAAGTATATATTTCTCGAGCATTTTTAAAATTAACGAAATACTTAACAAAATTCTCAGCGGTGTTTGGTGTACAGCATGTCGCCCCGTAGTCGCGTTGTAAGGAGCTTGAAAACTTGTGAGTGCTGCCGAATTGCCAAATGTAACAATCAAACAGTGTCTAGTTGAAATCTAAAATTCAGAAAGAGCCGAAGATAACATGTGCGGAGATATATATATATATATATATATATATATATATATATATATATACGCGCGAATAGATGCGTGAGTGTGCGATTGTACGTGCGTGTGCCAAGTAGTTTAGCACAATTTTAGACGGGCGGAATGTATATACATATATACGTACACACACACATATATATATATATATATAGGGCGAGTGCGAGACTTTTTAGAGACTGTACAAGAATGAGTCCGTGTCGATTGATTTTAGCATCTAACGTTCGTACAATCACGTAAACCTTTTCTCGGTGCCTTTCTGCTGCACTTCTTCCATCATCGTTTAGAAAAATATACACTCTCTCACTACCCCCATCAACCCATTTTCCTCTCTATCTATCTTCCCTATACTGACTCCTTTTTAGGAATGTTCCGTGCGACGCCGCAAAGAACCTGAATGTATTAAAGTAAAATCTGCTGATTTCCTTGTTTCAAATTTCTCTTTTTTAGTTCTTTTTTAGTTCTAGATCTCTAGCCAAAATCAAATATTAAAAATAATTTTAATTAAAGAATGTCTAGAAAAAATAACGCCAGAAGAAAACACATTAATGTACAAAAAAAAGTATATTTATTGATTTTAAAAAAGTTGTATTCATAATTATAATAGAAATTATTATCTCGGTTAAACTTGTCAAAAAAATTATTCTAATAGAATTAAAATATATGACTAAAATATACTGCTTTCTTTTCAACTAATAAATATTAAAAACAAAAAGACGCACACTTCTACAACTCAAATAAAATTATTACATCTTCATTATTTTTATAATGTATTTATACAGATATTATGTCGTAAAATTTTTATGAGATTTAAATTCTAATAACATTTTTGCTTGAAGAGTTTAAAGGTCGGAGCATATACTTTTGCATAACGTATAATATATAATTACATAATATATAAAAACATAAGAAAATTAACTTTTCAAAACCTTTTTTTTCATGGAAAGGAAAGAAAATGAAGGATTCTTATTAGTTCATATTCTTATGCATTATGCGTTATACAAGATTTTGTACTCTTCCGATTTAAAAAAAATTTAAATAATAAATCTAAAATAAAGGAAGATTCTATTAATTATAGTATCGAATATTGAAAGAAGCTATTTATAATCAAACAATTTTAGTAAATAGTTACATCGTAACCAATAGTTACATTGTGACCAATAGTTTTAATTAAAAAATAGTGCTTTATTTAAAAATAATATTTTACATTATTAGATATTTTCCAAAGCTAGGAAAAGACGAGAAGAAGGCAGTGGAGCGGCCGCACGGAATCTCTCTCATGTTAACGATTATAGACCTTCGTACTTTTATAATTTTTCTACTCTTTAACATTAGATACTTTTAAGAGTAAGAAACTGTTACTAGAACTCGCGCCTAGACTCACCGTGCATATATTGATAAAGATTATGCAACTTCGTTTAACTTGAATTACTCATTTTAAATGTAGCATTTTTTTCCGTTGTATTGATTTCTTAAAGACGCTCATTATTAATAATCTTAACAAGTAGAATTATTTCTTAAAAATATCAAAGAAACGCTGTTTATTTTAAATTTCAAATGATTAATTTCAACGATACTATACATCTCATGCGTGATATCAATCAACAATTATTTCTTTTAATTATTTCTTTTAATTATAGTCTTCAGCTTTCTCTTTTCCTTTTTTTCCATTACATCCACAAATTATATTTATTTATTTACCAAAGTAAATGTCAAAATAAAGTTCACATATAAGTTGGCAATTTTTCAATTTAATATTAACTTTTTTACTAGATGTATATTCTCACAATCATGAGCTTAATAAGCTTAATGAATATTGAACTAATGTCAATTTTACCTTTATCGACATTTTAGAAATTTATAAAAAATATTTGGGTTTTTTAATTCTCCTGTCCCTTTCAAATAATAAGAAAATAGGAATACTCAATATTTATTATATTTCTAGTATATATCCCATGGTTTTTTAATATATACGACTGATATAATTCCCGATATATACAGGGTGAATCATTACATAGATATACAGATAGGGTTATTACAATGCAGATTTCTTAAAACAAAATCATTTTGTCCTAATTCAAAGCATTTAGATTAAGGAAGTAATTAATATGAGTAAACTTATTCATAAATGAATCATCCTGTATATAAATACAGATAATATAAATTAAAGCTTTGACAATTTTTTCAGCTTCTATGTAAAAGATATTGTGCCCTCTATTATATTCTACTATATCTATTTTCTATATAAATTTATCAATTTGTTCTTCTTTTATACGTTGTAGTTTTATATAAATGATTACATTTAAATTTAATTAGATACATATTATTTTGCAATATTATAACAGTTTCCCTGGTCACAAGAACTGTCTCAAATTTTTCTATTCTATTTCTTATTTCCAGAAAAATATTATTTATAGTTATACAAAGAAATCTTTACATCTTTACGACTATCTGATTATGTTTCGACACTCACTTTTATCATCATATCTCTAAAAAAGGTGTACAAGAGCAAGTCGCATGTTTGCTACGCTAATTCAAGTTAACTAAAAAATTTAATATTATAAAATGCACATGTTACATCTACATTACTAAAATATATATTTAAATATTCTAATTAAAAAATAATCCCTTTTTTTATTTCAAATGCGTTGTAATATTGTGTTATGGAACACATTTGCATTCATTTGTATACATTTGTATACATTTGTATACATTTGATACTATACATATATTTACAAAAAAAAGAATACAAAAGTTTCTTATATTTTTTCTTAAATTAAATATAAAATTTTTGTCATTAAATGAACCTGATAAAAATATTAATAGCATATATACCGGAATATTACATTAAATGTATATAAAAAATTGTAATATACATTTAATTTACTAAATAGATTTTAAAAAATTAAATTAAAAAAAGAGAATACGTCATGTGTTACATTCATTGTTTCTGAATACCATTAGTTACAATTGATTAGCAGAATGAAATGTGCGACTTCAAGATGTGTACCATTACTTGAAGTGAAATTTCAGTTAAATGATTAATTTAGAGCTCAAAAAGGATTTCCTCAAAAGTAACTCTTTTGAAATTTGATGATGTGAAAGTTCGTGCGAACGTGTAGACTAGTGATGAGAGAATGCGTGTGTTATATAAGATGCCCATTAATTGCGTTAGAATGAAGAAATAAAAATGGACGGCTCGATAATTAGCTCGCAATAAACTAAACGCAGGCGCAGTTGTTAAGTGTTCCGTTTTGTAAATAGCTCCACGTATCGTGTTAGTTACGATAACGAGATTTGGACTTGGCGAGAAAATATAAAACAAATGATAACAAAAATTAACGTACAGCAAGAACGGCCTCAAAAACGGTAGAAATATTCTGTCGACCGACACGATGGGATGACAGTGAACCCAATGATGCGGTTCAGCACGAGTGACGAATTCGAAAACAAACGTAAACGCTGATATATTTTTCGGTCGCAATCTTATAATTGATTGTTTTTCAATTATTTATAATTTTCAAAAATATACATAAGAATATTGATTATACGACGAATGTCAAGATCTCATACAGCATTTATTTTTGCTACACAAAATTAAATTAAAAAGCAGCAAATAAAAAAATCATCGTTAAATAAGAAACATATACATATATATATATAAAAACTTGGGAATTATTTTCTAATTTTGTGGTTTAAATTAATTTTTGATAGAATGATATAGAAAGTATAAATTAGTGTAGATTACACTAATTAGGAGTGAAAAATTACGCATAATATAAAATTTAATTCTTCTATAGCTCACACTTCGATATTAAAAATATTATATCCATTAAATGTAAACGTGTAATTATGTATGTTTTATTTATTGTATGTGTAAACGATATTTTAATTATGCAGGGCCTATTTTCAACAGAATGTTTAAACGTATCATCTTATATACTTATATGTCTCAATAAATACAAAAGTATAATCAAAGAAACACAAATAAAAAACAATTAAAAATTAAAAATGTAACTCTTTCACTTTCACTTGAAGATATTTAACAATTATTATTTTAATAAAATACACACAATTGTAATTTGTAATATACAAAATATATTTTACAAAATATATTTTACCAAAAAATATTTTTAAAGATGTGATAAAATATCAATGAGAAAGTGACAGAGTTAACTAAGAGAAGAACAAATATATTTAATACAAATAAATGGCGCTGCTATCTATCTATATATATATATATATATATATATATATATATATATATATATATGTGTGTGTGTGTGTATAGCACAATTAACACGTAATGTATTAACTGCCATAATAATTTATAAGACAAAATATTTTTTATTACCAAATGTCTTATTCATTAATTAAGAACTTATATACATTGTATGAGAACTGTCAATGACTTACAAATAAAACTAGAAATTGGAATAATATGGTTAATGTAAAATCAACCAATATCAAAATAACTTAATTTGAATCGAGAAACATTTTTATTCTTTTCAACATTTTTATTTTTATTTCTCATAATTTTGTGTTACTTAGCTGTGTTAAGCATTTTCTTCTAAATAGCATTTTATACTAAATATACATTTAGTATAAAATTAAGTAGAAGCAATATAGAAAAAGTATTGTTAGCAATGTGAACATTGATTTTTTTTACTGTTTTTCGTTCATCAATTATTGTCTTTGCGACCATTAACGTCACTCGAACAAGCCGAAAGAACAATTAAAGAAACGATAGAATCAACATAATGAGATGAATTTATATTCGACAAATAACGTACGAGCCCCGTTCTGTCGGTCGCTGAAACGAAACACGAAAGCCGAACGTTCTGTTCGACGTCGATAGCTCTTTTTTTACTCGAGATCGATCGAAAATCCAACTGACTGCCGATCAGCGCCGCACGCGTATGATCGATCGATCGATATCGAATGGAGCGTTTATCAGGCAACATAATACAATAAGTTATTCAAAATGTTATTCGAAATGTTAAAGAAAAAAAATAACAAACAACAAAAGCGATGGAAACAGTGACAAACACACAGATACACGTGGTTACTCCACACAAGTATACATACATACATACACATATACATACAAGATGTTAATAAATTGGAATAAATGTTACGACTATATTTCAAAATTTCTACTTTCTCTTCAAGCATCCTATCACATAAAGGCGCAATAAATTTTTATCAAGTTTTTATTAGTGTCCTATAAATGCTAGATAATAAGTATTTTATACTTTTATTTAATATTATTTTTGTAATTATTATTTTTAATAATTTTATATTTCATAAAATTTTCACGCTGGACAATTTTACATTTAATTATTTATTTGAAGAGAACATTTGTGTGTATGTACCTTTGTTTCTATTTTATTTTTATTTTTATTAACGTCATGATTATTTTTAAATATTTGACTTTCAGAAAAAATTAATATTATATTACATAATTAAGAGTACGAAAAAATATCAGTAAAATTCATATCGTAATTAAGGTATTAAAGATTTGCATGTTGTAAACAGCTCTTATCAAAGAATGATAAGCTATTTTTATTTAACCGTAAATTTCTCACTAATTTCAAGTGTAGTATGTTTTTAAAGCAGTTGCTAGTCGCAGTGTCGCATCTTAGCAAGAAATAATCGTCAATTAGACATCGTCGATTCCCTATCAATTTGATAAGTCATTTCTTATTAGGACATTGTATTTCGGCGGCGAATCTAGTACATTGTATGTGTTATATGGCGTAAAAAGTTCTAAGCACCAAATTAATGAATTAAGATTAAAGGTGAGTAAGAAACTTAAATTTAAACAACTTTTTTTATAAATATAAATATAAAGAGTTATATAACAATTAAGTACTATTAAAAAGAAACTAGAACTTTCCATAATTTATAATACACTGTAATAATTTTTAAATAACTTTAAAAACGAATAAATATAAAGTATCTAAGGTGTATAGAAGGTACAGGCCTGGCAGAACGCGGCTCGCGAATCGGCCCGTTGCAGTCAATTTTAAAGATGATGTCAGCTGGTATCGCGATAAGTGATAGAGCCAATTCCCTGAGTGCGGTCTATTTGACGCTCTACAAATGCTTCGAAACTTTTGATTGATCAATTGGAGGAAATAATTTTACTAACTGACCAATCAAAAAATGCTCCGATTCGTAGCATCGAGTTGACCGTAGCTCTTATTGACCAAACTATCGAATACTTTATTTTTTGCTGTTTACATTGTGTAATAAAAAAACATGAAAAAGGATAGATTC
>Ga0157363_1004860_pt1 | contig 12480 bp, 17 predicted proteins | sample AttsexASBM1_FD_111477 | JGI IMG/M metagenome (GOLD analysis project Ga0157363, IMG submission 111477) | Fungus gardens microbial communities from leaf cutter ant in Ribeirão Preto, State of São Paulo, Brazil - Atta sexdens ASBM1 | ecosystem: Host-associated > Fungi > Mycelium > Unclassified ...
AATTCACGATCGATGGGCAACTGGCGTCCGCTGTTAAATAATTGTTTATTATTATTATTAATTGGTTTTCTCTACTTGAATGGTTTACAAGAATTAGCGTCTCAGTTCTTTTTTCGAGTACGACGAGGCCATTTCGCCACGATCCCCGGCCTGAGGTTTGTATAGACAGCTCATCGTGACTTGAGACCTTGATAACGTCGACAACGTCACGTAGCACCGACATAGTAGATGGCCATTCCAATATTCTCCCTCAGAAATGTGCTCGTTGTCAGTATTGGGCTCCGTGTAGCTTTGATCTTCTACAGTGAATGGCATGATGCCAGATCACTCGTGAAATACACAGATGTTGACTATCGTGTCTTCACGGATGCCGCTCAGTTTGTCTTCCAACCGAGCCAGGATAACATGGCTCAAGGCCCATTATCGCAGTGGCTTGGCTATCCTATACCTGTAGGAGAGTGCGTATTTATTGCTTCGGTGAGACTGAGTTTTAGTCGCTAATAATCTTTCTGGAGACAGTCCGTATACCCGACATACCTACCGCTACACACCGCTCCTCTCTCTCCTTGTAATGCCTAATATCTTCCTCCACCCGTCCTTTGGCAAATATATCTTCGCAGTATTTGACAACATAAATGGGTTACTCATCTACGATCTCCTCATTCACCATATTATCGCCGCCAGTGAGGTCGCCGGAACACTCAAGAAGAAAATATCTCGGTCAACTTCACCAAGTTCTTTGCAAACGAAAGCTACGCTCTATACCGCAGTACATCTTCTCAATCCAATGGTGTTCTCTATATCCACACGTGGCTCATCTGAATCCGTACTCTCACTCTTTGTCTTGTCTACTCTGCACGCTATCATGAATGAACGCTGGACTACGGCTGCTGTGTTCTTGGGATTAAGCGCTCACTGGAAAATATACCCTGTCATATATGGTGTGAGCTGTGTTTGCCTCATTGGTTCTCTCAGTCCATATGCCAAATGGAAAGGATGGAGTGACCGAATGGCTTGGGTCAAGATCCTAGTCAATCCACGTACTATCAAATTCGCGGTCGTTAGTACCCTAACGTTTGGGACCCTAGGTGCTCTTTGTTATACTGTGTACGTTCTGTCATCAAGAGTCTGCTAGTCCTGTACTGAAGGTCCTGCAAACAGCTGGGGTTATCCTTTCCTCTACGAAACATACCTTTACCACCTCCATCGACTTGACCACCGACATAATTTCTCACCCTACTTCTATCTCACGTATCTCACGTACCCATCTCTCAACTCATCTTCACCCTCTCCATCACCATCATATTTCACTCATCATCGATTGAACTTGCAAACAACTACGACCGCCATCTTCAGCTCTCCCCTGGTATCTTTCCTCCCACAATTAATTCTCTCCTTAGGCACAGGCCTCCTCTCACTAAACCATAGAAATTTTCGTGCTCACCAAGTATTGAAATCGGACGTACCATTCATATGGTTCATCCAGACATCTACCTTCGTTCTCTTCAACAAAGTCTGCACGTCTCAATACTTCTTATGGTACCTCCTCCTCCTCCCTCTTCTCCTTCCCAACCTCTACATGTCTCGTTTGAAGGTGGTGGCGTGTGTAGGCGTGTGGACAGGCGTACAGGGTTTATGGCTGAGCGAGGCATATAAACTGGAGTTTCTGGGCCAGGATGTATTTTTGGGTTTGTGGTTCCGCAGCTTGATTTATGTTATCGGGAATGCTTGGGTCTTGGTCGTTATCATGCAGTCATATAAAGCCTGATACTTCAGATCACTCTATGCCTCCCATCTTCGCTCCTGTGGACACAAATAGAATTGATACGTAGTATAACTACGATACCACAATCAAGGGGAAAGTTCTTGTACACATTATCTGCATCAAGCAGAGACATCAACTGCAAATTGATGGTGGCACGATGAGGATAGATACTAAGCTGATAAAGAAGGTTATGGGAGCAGTATAAAGTGAGGAGAGGTATCACCAACGCATTTCTATAAGGATGGAGATTAGCGATTGAGCTCACGAGACAGTGACTGGTCACTGAGAGACCTCGCAACGTGAGCGGGGCGCCCTCTTATCATTCCGGCGTCTCCTTGATTGGTGCTCACCACCCCCTCTGTCATCTCTGCCGGAGTTGAATACAATGAGGCGGGTTGCTGACGTTTAGCCAGTACATCCCCAACCAAAAGTCCTGTTCGCTCAGACTCGGTCACGTCTTCACTAATGCCGTCCCCAATCTCTAGATTCACAGTGCTTCTGGGGTTTCGCCGTTTATGCTTGGGTTTATAGATGAATGATTGTGTAACGATTATAATATCAAAGATGAGTGTCCCACCGCTCCCCAAGAGATATCTGCACGAGAACTCGTCAATCATTAGAAGGACAGGATCAGGGAGACAAAACATACGGTATGCTCTCCTTCAAGAAAGCAGTAGACTGAGGCGATGGAAGATAGACATTTGGCGAGAAGAGAATAGATGCAACATAAAATATGTTTCCCAGGAATGCAAATACGAATAAATACATGGACAAACCCTGTACCGCAAAAACTTATCAGTTAGTATTAGTGTTGTAATAATTCCGCGAGACGTACCTCTACGGATTTTCTAACGAACTTTGTTGAATCAGCATCATAAATGACATTATTCTGATAGTTGGTACTCACATTCTTCCAGATTTGAGGCAACCGAGATGTAAGATAAAGCGTGGTGCATAACCAAGCTGAAATGCGCCCGACAATACGCTCTAAGGAGGGCTTGGAATCATCAAGTAGGACAACGTGTTCTACGAGGGATGGCAGGTCTTGGTCTTCAGATGTCACAGGTAAACCCCAAACAGTGTCAGAGATAGTCCAAGGTTCTGTAGCAGCCATAGAAGATGTAACTGCAATTGGGACAACGTGACTCTGAGTAGGACTCGGCAACGATAATACTCTCCCAATATTTGTATTAGACGAATATTGCTTATTCCCCACAAACGTACCGACCCCGAACAAGGCCCAGGTGCCCAAAAAGACCATAGTAGCGCTCTTCTTGCCGGCCCTGGAATTTCTACAATTCCAGGGTGAAGATAGAGACTCACTTGTCTGCCTTGCCTCCTCTGAATTCTGGAGAAACTCTTCCGCATTCCTTCCTAACGATCTTCCTCTCCGAACGCTATTCACACTACAGGTCGCATTCGAAGGCACGGCTGCCGATATGCTACTGGTACTGTTTGCACGTGTCCGATTTCTGCCTATACTCCATGATACACGTTTTCTACTGATATCTTTACCACCCTCTGAATAGAAGTTGTCAATTAAGGTGATTGGATGGTCGTCCTCAGAGTCACCCAGGACATGATCTTGACCTAAGGGGATGTGTGACGTCAGGCTGCGCGGGCCACCGAATCGTAGGAGAGGGTCAGAGTTGTGTCTAGCAGCGCGAGGTGCAAAACCTTGATATTTGGCTGCGATATCAGAAGCAACTGCCGAGAGGGTGCGATATTGAGATCTACTTCTGTCGGCAGAGAGTCTACGGGCAGTGGAGATGGATGAGGCGGCTCGTTGAGAATGGAAAGTCGTGGAGGAGAGCGAGGATGGAGGATTGAAAAAGTTCTGATAGTAAATATATTGTGAGAGAAGAACAAGGTCTATGGAACAAAAATAGGTTGCGAGGTATCTCTGTGGGGTTTATGATCAGATATGGAAACGACGCGGGGTTTTACGGGGTGGGGCGCACTTGAAATGGGAGCTGACTGGTGAGGATGCAACCGATGAGATTGGAAAAATCGCCTAGACAATAGGTAAGGCGAGATATGGATATGTAGCAAGGTGGACGAAAGGCGCACCGAGAAACCAGTTGGCGAGAAAGGGCAAGGCGAGGCCTTCACAGGACTGTCTGCGGAAGTTCTCGAATACTTGACTAGGGATCCTGTCAGTGGATCACACGAGTAGATTAGAAGACACTGACGGAAATTGAGCACCAAGCCAGCAGGCAATGGAGGTGTAGCCGAAAAGATTACTGAAGAGGGCAGAACCAGACATGAAGGTGGAAGGAGGCAGATAACAGGCGCCTAACAGAAATATTCATTTCGGGATCTAATGACCTTACTCTGCTCAAGTGCCCCGTCTCTCAGATCTCGGAGCGTCTTCTGCTGCGGCCTGGCCAGCAAGCTGATTTTCGCTTCCCTTGCGGACCCGGATGACTAGCATAAAACTATGGAATATCATATCACCAACACGTTGTTCAGTCGTTATCTTCTAGATGAAGCGTTCAGGCTCCAGTCTACCTTCCAAGACGCTTGTCGCTGCAGACACCTATGTAGTACTCCCGCTAGTCTAGCTATTTCAGTCGTAATTCAGCCACCTGCCTTGTCTATACCTCATGGTGCCCCAGTCATCAGAGTACAACTCCATAGGTCAGGTTGCCCACGACCGGACCGTCGGACAGGGAAGGCTGGATCATGTACAGAGACATCACGTGGCTTCAATAACCCCTGAAACTCACTTTATCAACCCGAGGAAATGTCAAAACCACAGGGCAAGAAACGTTCACTAGCAACGACTGATTCTTCCTCACGCGACTCTGTTCCCCACAAGACACCTTCAATACCCACCCACGCTGCAAAGAAAACTCGATTTACTGACCCAGACGAAGATCCAGCTAATTTTGCCGAACAGGTCGATGAAGCACTTGAAGGTCCCACACGAAAACGCGCCGTTAAAACAGAAGGCTATGACTCCGATTCGAGTGATGACAGTGAAGGGGTGGTTCATTCTCGTCGAAAAGGTGACGATGGAAAAGGAGATGATTTGGGTGGAGAAGATGATGATATGTTTGCTGCTGCTGAGAAAGCTATCCCCTCCGCTACTGGCGGGGCTGATCTGGACAGTGATATCAAAAAGAAGAGGGCAGAAAGATACATGCGTTTAGGTGACATCGAAGGCCAAGAGTTCGGTGGTAAGGCCTCTGACAGCGAGGATTCCGACTCCGAGCAAAGCGAACCTGAGCCAGAAGACGAAGACGATGCTGAACGCCGTAAAAGGGCTGGTATGGGGTACGAAATGTCGTCTTTCAATATGCGTGAAGAAATGGAAGAAGGCAAGTTCACAGCAGATGGCATGTACGTCCGTACATTCGATCCTCATGGCCAGCACGACCGTTGGATGGACGGTCTTTCCGAACAAGAGATCAAATTAGCCAGGAAGCGAAAGAAACACCAGGAGAAGATTCAGAAACACAGGCAAGAGGAAGAGGAACGGGAGTTTAGAGAGAGTGGTGGGAAGGAAGCTCTGAAGAAGCAGCTGCTTCTGCATCTTAAGAAAGGCGAGACTGTGTTGGAGGCACTGCAGCGACTAGGTGTGCAGGCGAAAAAGAGACAAAGTCAGGGTAAAAAGTATGTTCTCTCCATGTTTTTCAATTTTGCAAGTGCAAACTCCTTGTTATCTCCAGAAATTCGAAACAGGATCACACAACATCAATAATCGAATCACGACCAACTGATATCGAACACATAACCCACCTCGCATCCAACTTGATGAGTCTCGGTGACACAGACATCTATTCCACGACATTCGAAGAACTCGTTCGCGACATTCGCCGCTCTGGTCTCGTTGACCAAAACTGGGAGCCCCCCTCTGCCGACGTCAAATTTGAGTATAAATGGGATGTACCAGGATCAGATGATTCCCAAATGTTTGGTCCTTTCTCAGAAGAGGAGATGCAGTTGTGGTTCAAGGCATCATATTTTGGACCTAGTGGTGAAAAAGTCAAAATTCGACTTGTAGGTGGGGAGTGGGTTGGGTGGGACGACGTTTTTGGATAAATGTATGGCTGTGTCAGTTTACTCTCTCGACGGTTGTTCGGATGTATTATAAGCATTGGGTATCTATACAATGTACTTCTATGGTACTGTTTCCCGAAAAACCTGTGAGGACGAAAAAATATAAGGCTAATCTAATGGCTGATGTATTGGAACACATATGACACCTCAGGCAGACCTACTTCGGCACGTAGCAAATCATCATGATTGTTCTTCAACTCTTCATTCGTGAAATGATTCCAACTGTCATGACAACTCGCTGAGTTCCACACGGAGGGAAAAATAAACAAAAACCTACGTGCTGGCATCACCATAAAGCAATGTAGGAGACTTGATCACCTGTCTGCCATCCTTGCACCTTTTGCACTTGAAGGTTTCATGAGTGTCACATAGTGTATTCTCGTTAAACGTGAAAAGCTGCCGAAGAGCATCCAACGAGAAGTGGCGTTCTGCATCTTCTTTTTCATCGACCACAGCCGACGAGAGTGCTTGCTTGTTAGCTTGACGCTGGAAGATTTTCTCTTCTATAGTACCCGTAGAAATAAATCGATATACAAAACCTCAAGAAATTTCAGGATCAGGGCCCAACTAGACGTTTATCTACTCACACTCTTTCTTTTGGCCGTCACGCCATACACGAGCGAGAGCCTGTTGATCGGCAGCAGGATTCCAGTCTACAGTGATCAGCTGTACTGCATATGTTACGAGCTGTGCGAGCATACCGGGATCAAACAGAATCAACCTGTTTGCACCAATGAGATTGATACCACATCCACCAGCTTTACTGCTTAGTAAGAAGACAAACTCCTTGCCATGAGGATCATTGAACTGATCGACAAGCTTCTGTCGTTTTGGGATCGACATAGTCCCATCAAGGCGGAAGTACCCATATCTAGGTCGACATTAAAAATGAGACTCATTGAGAGATACAGATGCCTCACTTCTTGTTTCGACATAACCCCTCAAACAAGTCGAGGGTCTGAGTATAATTGCTAATTAATACGATCTTGTCATTAGTAGTCTGTCGCATCAGGTGCAAGAACCTAGAAACACCAGGACATTATCATCTCTGTGTCACTCAAATGGAATACCACTGACCTCTCTAGGACAACAAACTTGCCACCCCACTCACTCCTAATCACAGGATTTCTCCCACTCCCTCTGCCACCGCCTTTAGCAACCGCATAATCTGGGGGTAAGAGTTTCTCCGAGCCTTTCAAATCCTCCGCAAGGTTTAGTAAGTCGGGGTGATTACATAGTTTCTTCAGAATATTGATGGCCTTGAGGGGTTGAGAGTCCACTCCACGTAGTAAGGCCTTGATTTCAGGAGAGGTGATAAATAAACGGTATAATGATAGCTGGAAATCTGAGAGGTGACAGAAAACTACATGCTCGTATTTGACGGGCACTTGAAAAAGAGAGGGATTAGGATTTATGTTGTAGAGAAGACTTCAATGCATACAGTATTTTGATAGCAAATCATTGGTTCTTCGAATAATAAATTTCATGACGAGCGAGCCCAGTTCTTTCAGTTTCTTCTCACTCTCAGCTTTGATGGCATCACTAGCTAGGGAATCCCGGCCACGAATGATGGCATTCTCAAAATTCTTCCGAAAATCATTCTTTGATCCCAAGTAGTTGGGATTGGCAAAGCTGAGGAGGGCGAAGTACTCGGAGAGATCATTCTGGTGCATATCAGCATTTCGTGCTCATTTAGCATGGATCTCATACCTGGATTGGTGTACCGGTCAAAATAACACGACGCTTGACGTCCAGGCCATTTAGGGCTTGGAAAGTTTGAGATTCTGGGTGAATTTATCGTCGGTACATAGTGGGAGCTCATTTGACTGTCTGGAAATTACCCGAGTTCTTGAGTCTATGTCCCTCATCACATAGAAGGAGCCCGACAGTACAGTTTGCGAGATAAGCAGTAAGTGTGCGTAGTGTTTCATACGATACAATCATCACTTCCAGTTGGGTCAGTTAGCAAACAACGCTGCTGGGTGTCCACATGCACCTGGTTGAGTAACATTCCTTCCCCGAGCCGAAACCCATCGCTGTACTTTAGGTATCAGCTCGGATTTTCCACCTTTTCCATCAACTGCCAGAGATGTTACAGTATTTTCACCGAGCCATTTGACTTGTCTAAGGTATCAGCTGATGCGCAAGTAAGAGAAGGGAGAGTACAGACCTAATTCGTTCGCCCAATTCTTGACCAGGCTAGAGGGGCATGCGATAATACATTTCTCAATGGTAGGCTTCCCAGGATGCGGCGATTGTTTAAGTAGTGTCCACATGAGCGCAATGCACTGCAATGTTTTCCCGAGACCCATCTCATCTGCCATAATGCAACCATACTGGTTTTCAACAACCATGCCTGTTGTACATTTGTAAAGAAACTAGATCACAGTCATTTAGGACATTCTCAATACCGAGGAGAACATACCTTGACTCCTTCAACCTGATGAGGCCGCAAAATCTTCGAAAGTCGCGGATCGATGACAACAGGCACTTTCGGCACTTTTTCCTTCTTCTCGTCCCCCTCCCCAAGCAACTTTCGGAGACTCTTGTGAGGATTATACATTCCCGCGGTTTTCACCTTGATCTCTTCTTCTGCTTTAGCCTTAGCCTCCTGTACCTCACGCTCCTTCCTTTCCTCATCTGTCTCCTTGATATCTATTGTCGGGTCGAAGAGGACGATAGCATGATCCTCCATCGGGTCATGCAAGGGTCTTGGGAGTACTTTCGTTTGAGGTCTGATGCCGAGCGATACATTTGATAGCACCTGTATGACAACAGTGCCATCCTTACTCTTCATGGAAGGGAGGGAAAATCGACGATTAACAACTTGGTTAAATGGGGTGGGCCTAAACACAGGGTATTGCTTGTGCGTAGCAAGGAGTTCGTCCTCATTGAGATAGCTACTATCACCTTTCTTCTTCTTTTTCGAATTACTGTCGTCGTCTGAACCATCGTCTTCTTGCTGTCCAACGTAGGAAACACGTTTCCGTTTCCGCTGTGGCTGAATACGTTCCAAGGACTTTGTGGGTGCTGGGGCTTTGAAAGGAAGATTTACGCGAGAGCTTCCCTTAAGTCTATCTACAAGCTTGCCATCAGTCGTCGTCGGCACTCGTTTGAGCATAGATTCGAGCACAATGAAGATTGAAGATCGCGTTCATAGTCCATCAGCTGTGTCACGTGTGGAAACATCTAATAGGATTGCAATCCTATAGACCGGTGCTGTATCTCCCTACTACGTGAGCATACAATTTCATAGTGATATTGTTAGAAGTGATCTTCACAGTCTCATAATAGTGAGTGTGGACTTAGTTTCAGGATTGTGTTTCACTTAGTTAGCACATCACATGGTCGCCTCCTTGTGGACGTGTTTTTGACTCTTAGTCATTTACAGTTGTCCACAGTTCACTGGGTAATCCCTGAGTTATCTGATTAATTCTTAAGGCTACTAGGACTCCTTATTCATCTCCTGCACTCAATTCTAACAGATGTATATGTAGATATGATAATGGCTTGAAGCCTGCAAAGTTGTGTGTTGAATTAACAACTATCTGGCCATGGGTAGATGTAAAAGTTGTTGGCAAACATATGGCTACAGTGTTTAAGACATAATGAGACCAGATGGTGTCATTGGCACTCATAACAATGTCCACAATTGCAGATTGATTTTTAATAGAAATGTGTACAACCAGTATAGCATTGACTAAGATGAGGTTTGGCTTAGAGTTCAATCTTTGCATAAAAAGCATTGCCTGCAGAACAGAAGGCAAGTAAATCCTGATTAAACATGATACAGTATGAACAACTAATGACCACTTACCAATAATAAGTTTGTTGATGGAGAGCTTGGAGTGTGAGTGATATAAAACAAGTAGTATAACTTGAACTGATTAACAACAGTATATCTACTGAGGTTTATATACATATAGGTTGTCAGGTAAGAAATATGCCTGGAAAAAGAAACTATCTGCAGAAAAATTTTAGAAGATATTAAAAGAGCATGGAAACATTATCTGATGTATGTGGATATGGATCCTAGATGACTTTGGCTTCAGCAGATGTGCTGCACCTTTGTATGTCATAGTGGTCATATTTAGAAAGAAAATATTCATAGAAAGCAGAACATGAAGGAAGTCAGACTTCCAAGCATGGGCATCCAGAACAATGCACTACACTAGTTGATTTTCAAACTGAGGAACTACAGAGTATCTAGGCATTTTAAATACTGGTACTTAGTAACTAAGATTATATCTAAGAATTGGAGGAGACAGATAATTACTCTAGATACATTAAAGTCCTTAGAAATAGAGTTTGGAGTTCCATGGAGATCATGAGGAACTATGTAATCAGTTATGGAGTAATTAGACATAAAAGAGAACTGTTAGAGTGACTGGGCAGAAGAGCCAAGCACTCCAGGAAATTCTAAGTCTATTGTCTAAGAAATACTAAACAGTCCTAAGAGAACAGAATAGGGATTTCTGAAGGTGACAACTATTCTATATATTAACATATCCATTATAATGTGTCAGGATTCCAATTACATAAGCAAGAAATAATGATAATTAAGTAATCAGAAACAGTTTAAAATAGAGAAACTGGAATAGAAGAGAGCTAGAATGCTTAGCAAGTACTTTAATGGAGAAGCAGGGAAAGTGGGGGGATTCATCACGGCATGTAGGTTATTTTTGAGAATGAAGTTAAGGGGAACTACGGTAGAAGAACAAGTACAGTGGGTTTTGTCATATGTGCAGGGAGGGTCGGCAGATGTATGGAAAGAAAACATGATGGAGGAATTAGAGTCAGGGGAAGTAGAATATGAATCGGCAGAAGAGTTTTTGACAAGTTTATAGAAGGAGTTTGGGAGAGGAGAAGAAGAATCAGTAAAAGCAGCGGAATTAAGGAAGTTGGAACAGGGAGGAAAGTCGATGGAAGAATTTGTGCAGGAGTTTAAGAGAGCAGCATACGGAAGTGGATACGAGGGGAGACTGTTGGTAGAGGAATTTAAGAGGGGAATGAATGGAGGGATTAGGAGGAAGTTGATGGAGGCGGAAAACCCACCGGCCTCCATAGAACAATGATATAGAAGATCAATGGCCCTTGATAGAAATTGGAGGGAGAGCAGGAGAGAAGAAGAAAGAATAAGAGGGAAAAAAGAACAAGGAGGCAGAGCTCCTAAACAGGAGCAGAGACAAAGCTTGCCATGACCCTTAGTATGGCAAAGGAGGCAAATGCCTCAGCAGGTGACAATGGGGCCTGCTCCAATGGAGGGAATTGAGAGGACGAGTGCAGTAGTAGTGAGGAGGCTAGGAGGTGGGATTAGACAGAATGTAGGGGTTCCTCCAAGACAGGACCCTTATGCTATGGAGGTGGATAGGGGGAGGAATTGTTACACATGCAGAGGCTTTGGGCATATGGCCCACCATTGTAGGAATCGAGGACAGAGGGGAAGAGTGGCAGAGAATAGGAGAGTAGAGTGTGGAGGAGGGAGAATTGAGGAGATTACGAACTTTGGGAACAATTTAAAAGAGGGGGAGAACCTGGAACTCCTTAACTAGGTTTTCAAAATAGATATAGTGTATTAGCTACGACAATAAATGCTAATGCACTTAAATCAGAGGAGACAGAAGTAAGAAAGATAGTGGAAAGAACATTGAGGGAAGTCATAGTAAAAATTGGACTAGAAAGAATTGATACACAAGAAGGAATAACTGTGGAGGCGCTGTTAGATAGTGGGGCAATATGAGCTCTGAGTTTGCCAAGAAACAGGGCTTTAAGCTAAAAAAGTTGGAAAGACCGATGCAGGTGAGAAATGTGGATGGGTCTTTTAATAAAGAAGGACCAATAGAAAACACGGTGGAAGTAAATATTTATTATCAGGGGCATAGGGAAAGGACAGAAATAGACGTGATCGGAGGACAGAAGTGGAAGGTGATTTTGGGAATGCTGTGGCTAGCACACCACAATCTGGAGATCGATTGGAGAACAGGGGAGGTCAAGATGACAAGGTGTCCAGAAGAGTGTGAGAAGCAGTGGAGGCCAGTATAAGGGAAGTTGGGATGGGAGAAACAAAGGAAGAAGAAACAAAGGAGGAAGAGAAGAAAAAGAAAGAGGAAAAGAAGAAGAAGAAGAAACAGAAAAGAGGAAAAATGGTGGAAGTAAGGAAAGTAGCAGAGGAATGGGAAATATGGGATGAGGAAGAGGAAGCGGCGAAGTCTGAAGTGGAAGCAAAAAAGGTTGGTGCTGGAAAAATTCTATAAATGGATAAAGGTGTTTGGGAAGAAGCAGTTGGAAAGGATGCCCACAAGGAAATTGTGGGATCATGCGATAGAGGTAAAGGAGGGGCTCATGCTACGAAAAGGGAAAGTATACCCTTTGTTGAGAGAAGAGAGGGAGGAAGTTAGAGAGTTTGTGAAAGAACAATTAAGGAAGGGATACATTCGGCTATCTAAGTCACCACAAATGGCGCCAGTGTTTTTTGTAGGGAAGAAGGATGGGAAGAAGAGGATGGTACAGGACTATTGGTATCTTAACAAGTGGATGATAAAAATAATTATCCGCTCCCACTGATATCAGATATTCTGGAAAACATTGGAACCAAGAAGTTGTTTACGAAGATGGATCTAAGATGGGGATATAACAATGTGAGGATCAAG